>Ga0129348_1000026_pt1 | contig 42753 bp, 21 predicted proteins | sample CPBDNA_4_FD_94424 | JGI IMG/M metagenome (GOLD analysis project Ga0129348, IMG submission 94424) | Freshwater to marine salinity gradient microbial communities from Chesapeake Bay, USA - CPBay_Sum_27_0.8_DNA | ecosystem: Environmental > Aquatic > Marine > Coastal | place: USA: Chesapeake Bay...
AACAGTGTTTTGTCAATAGTAAACTGCCCACCGGCATGATAAAAAACTAAACTGTCAAAGTATTTTTCTTTAAGAAGACGTCTTTGATCTTCAAAAGTTCTTGTATAGTTAGCGAACTGTAACGCCTTGGAAAGTTTTTCGTCCATTTGTCACTCCTTTTAGTCTCTTTAGTATATACTAAGTTAAAAATTCTGTCAACCAGAATTTTATAGACCGGCTGTTGTTGCACCAACTGGTAGTGCAGCCGTAGGAATAACAACTGAATCGTATACTGTTCCGTTAATTGTAACAGAACCGTCCGGTTGTAGTAATTCAATAGTGCTGTAAAAATCACCAAAAACTGGTTCATCAATACCCCATGTTGTATTGTTAGGAGCATTATCGTTAAATTCAACTTTGAATCTAATTTGTGTTGTGCTTACGTTTTGAGCATAAATTCTATAATCGTTTCTGGCATACGTTGCGCCGCCTGCCTTTGTATAGCAAAGTGTGTATGTTGTACCAATATTAAAATTACCTTTAGCAGTGCCGCTACCAACAGAATTGTTGTTAATAGTTTCATAGGCTTTAAAACTGTTAACACCCATAGTAGACATTTGGTTCTGCCAATCAACTGTCTTTGCTTGCGCTCCTGAGTATACAACTCTAGCACTAAATCTTACCTGTCCGCCTGCATTAAAAAATTCTCGTCTACGCTGTGCAGAAGTAAACGTACAAGTGAAAATATGGTTAATTGTGCCATTCCAGTTGCCGCTAACTGAATTTAGTCTAGAACTTTCAATTTGTGTGCCGCCACTATCTTGTAGATCAACAACTTGTGCTTGTCCAACAGTGTCAATTTCAAATCGATCAGTTTCAATGTTTGATGCTAATGTTTCTAAACCTTGCATGTATGCAAGTTCAACTTTATCTGTAGCACTAAGATTTGCTTCGTAATCGCCAACAACAAATGGATCAACAGTTAAGGAACCGGTTCCTATTTGATGGGCTCGTAATCTTATCAAATCAATGTACAGATCTTCGTATTGCTGTGCTGTAACTTTGTCTGTAAGTGCTAAATTTGTATCATAATCACCTGTTACAGCAGTGGTGTTAAACGTCTGGCCATAGCCATAATCTGGTGTTGCCGTAACGGAAGACCCTAGAACCTTGTTTGTTAGGGCTCTAAGAGTGTTATAACGGGCTGCCGTAATTGGTGTAGTTGTAGCCATAAATCACTTCTCCATGATATTTATTTGTATATAGTAACACAAAGGATACAAAAGAGCAAGAAGAAATTTACGCTAATGTGTGTTGATTGTAATAACTAGGTGCAGGAACCTCTACATAACTACCAATTGCTCGGTAATGTTGTACTGTACTTTCAAGTCTTCCATCTACATTGTTGTCAATAGCAGGATCTGTTACTACGTCATTAAACTCAATACGGAAAATAATTCTATTATTAGTATCTATTCTTGCTTTAATAGTATACAAGTTACCAGCATAGATACCGCTGTATGTGCCAGCTCCTACCTTTTGATAAATTATTTGTAGAGAACCGTTTAGATCGTAATTTCCGATAGCCGAACCTGAACCATCACCTGTTGAAATTGTTGAATCATAGTTGAACACAACTGTTCCAATTTCAGAACAAAGTGCAGCCCAGTCTAATCCTTTTGCTGTTGAAGCAAGTGTGTTGGATGCATTAAATCTTATTTGACCGCCTGTGTTAAAAAAATGTCTTCTAGCGTCTTCGTCAACAAATGTTACAGCAACTTCGTGATAAATTAAACCGTTCCAGTTTGCTGTTCTAACGCTATTGATTGCAGGCTCAACTGTTGCTTGACTTGTATGAACTATAAACTTGTCTGTTTCGATAGATGACATTAAGTCTTCAAAATCAGCAACGCCTTTTTTAGTTCCGTCCGGATCTGCTGTTTCATTACCGTCGTCGTCAACAAAGAAACTAGTATCTTCTGCAACTACGTTTAAATTTTGGATTACTTCTGCGATACTGATATCATTTGGTCCAACTTGGTGAACCCTTGCTTTTAACATATCAGTATAGATGTTATTTAGGTCTGATGCTTCGACAACATCGCTGCCGTCACTAGTAACATTTGCACTTGCAACTGTCTGTCCGTACCCATTTTGGCCGGCGCCATTACCTAAAATAAGCTCAATTCTTGATTGCAGGTTGTTAAACCTTGCTGAGTCTATGATAGCCATTTTACTTCCTTATGAGTGTTTATTATATACGTACTTATTTATACCTTGAGTACACACTCGATTAATTTTTCTTCTGGCTTGTCACTGGCCTCTAGTGCAATACCTACAATCGATCCTCCATTGATTGCTGTGCTGGCGCAGCCGTCTGCATCTACATACACTGCTTCGCCTTTGTTTACTGTACCTTTTACTCTTACAGGAACACGCCCTTTAAGTGCTATTGCTTGACCTTCGGCTTCTGAGTTCATTAAATAAGCCGGTTTGTCACTAATGACACCAATTGCATGGCTTCCTACTCCGGCACTTTCTGTTTCGTGTTCGCCATGTTCGCAAACAGCCATTACAGTACCAACTGGATATTCTTCATCTGTTGTGTATTTTTCTGCTAAGTCAGCATAACGTGCTTGAGTAGCAGTACCTTGGAATAGATTTGCTGCTAGGTTGCCTGTTGCATCACGCACAGCAATAGTATTATTAGATGCACTTACACTTGCAGAACGGAAATCTGTACCTACACGCAAAGTTGCTGCCTTAGTTGCTTCACCTACAAAACTATAAGCATACATGTCTCTAAATGCTGTTCCGCTTGCACCTATGTCAAATGTATTGTCGCCTGCTGCCTTAATACCTGTTGCATCAATAGTAAGAGCATGTGTTATTACGCCGGCGCCGTTAGTTGCTTTTAATTTAATAATACTGTTTGTTCCAGTAACATTTTGGATTACCGCATCATCGCCATCTTCGATTTTAATATGTAAATCTTGATCGTCACCAATTAATATACCAGCATCTGGAAATTCAACTGCTGAACTAAATGAAGGTGAACTAGATGTTAAGTAATTTGCTGCTGAAATGCCGCCTAGTTTATCAGCATTAGATGCTGTACCCCAGTAGTAAAAATCTTTTCCTGCTTCGCCTGCACTGTTTGTAACACCGTTATCTGCTGCCTTAGTCCACTTTAAGGTAGTACCTTTTTTGATTCTATCAAAACCTTGGCTTCTTACTGAAACTGACAGCGCATGTGTAGTACTTAGATCAAATTCATCGGGGCTAATAATGAAAATTATCGAGTCTTCAATTGTTGCTGCAATAATAATATGGGTAGCATCTGCGTTATCTCTAACTTCCAGGCTTTGCATTTGGGTAATACCTTCGCCTGCGTTTTGCGGGCCAATTAGTACCCAACCGCTTGCACCTAGTGCATACAACTGCTCATTTACAGAATCCCACCATAAATCACCAATTGCTAATCCAGTTGGTTCAGTTTCTGAAACCTCTGCACCACCGATAGTGCGCCATTGCACCCCATCATAAAATCTCATCTTGCTAGTTCCGCTATCAAACCAAACTTGACCACTCAGTGGTCTTGGTGGTTGATTAGCGCCGCTAAAATTTTCTAGCAAGTATAAAAAGTTTTCGTTTTGTATCTCACCGTAACCAGCATAGTTTTTACCGATAAATTTAAGATCAGTTGTCTGATCAATTGTTCCATCTTCAACTATGGTTAACAGTGTGTTGTTGTATCTGTCAATTTGATATGCCATTTGTGCTTAACCCCTAGTGTTACAGTATTATTTATCCTTATCACGTATACAGTACTGTTGTATCATGTTCCCATGCTGTCCCGTTTGATGTGAATGTCATTGTATATCTATTAGGTGCTAGTGTAACTGCACCTGTAATTGAATCAAAAGTAAAATCTTGTACAACTGATTCGTTTTGTGTTCCGTTGCTGTCAACATCAATTCTACTGTAGTTAATAGCAGAGTTAATATCGCCAGCAGCCAAAGTTGCTGATGCTCCAGCATATGAAGTAGTATGTATCTTTGCTACTTTTCCGGTATTTTCCGTTGCTGCTGGATACAAAGAATTTAAAATATCTCTAACATCATTGATAGGTCCATCTCCTACTCCAACAGCATTTGGAGAACTTAATCCTGTAATATCTAACGAAAATACGATAGTTTCTGTAGCAACAACATTGTCTACATAATATTTCGTAGCAGCGTCTTGATTCGCTGTTGGATCAGCAAGTCCGGTAATTTTTCGACTATCTTGGATTGCAATGTTGCCGCCAGCAGTAATATTCAATCCTGTTGACGAAGTTAGTGCTAACGGACTTAATGCTGTTACACTATTTGTTATAGTAGCACCATTTATGTTTATGTCGTCGATATTAAGATATTCTAGTGTTGAACTAATTCTTACTACATCTGTTATATCGGTAATATTTGTCAAACTAGTATTTGTTAGTTTATCTTGACCACCGATTTGATATGTTTTAGTATTGTCTGATAAATCTATATGGACATTTGATTGCCATGCATCTTCTGTATCAGACCATGTCCATGTTTTTGTTCCTACATCATTCGTATCTAATGTTATACCTGCGCCGTCTGCATCAACACCATCAAGCACTGTACCGTCGGCTGTTTTTGCTAATTCGATGTTCTTGTCTTCTACACGCAAAGTAGCAACATCAAGACTTGTTGCATCGCCTTCAATTAATAAGTCTCCAGTAACACGCAAGTCACCTTCAACATCTAATGTATATTGAGGGAGTCTACCAACATTAAAAATACCTACACGCCCTGTACTTGCGTCAATATACAATGCATCAACTGTAATACTACCATATAGAGATGATGCAACACGCAAACTTATATCGTTGTCGTTAAGTTGGTTTTCTATATAAAAACGAGGTCCAACAATCTTTTGTACGTTTGCTTGGGAAGCACCAATTGTTAAACCACCATTGTTAAGTATCTTTAATGTACCAACTGTTTCACCATTTGCATCCGATGGTAGAAAGGAGTCAGCAGTTCTTACTACGCCTGTTTCAGAAACAAGTGCGTTTGAAGAACTTGCTATGCCTCTAAATTTAAAATTCTCAGTATCAATAATATTGTAACCAGTATAAATTCTACCGTCTGGATTACTGTCTGTAACTAATCCTAAAATTCGTTGAGAATAAATTGGTGTAAAATCTAAGTAACTAATTACAGCAACAAGATTATTTGCTATAAATAATTTAACAATACTACGCGAACGACTTTGCTCGTCAAGTAGACTATCTATTTCAAAACCGCTTTTTTGCTGGCCTGTTGTGTATTGCGGGCCGACTAAGAAAAGATCTTCACCATCAAAAGCATATAGTTGGTTATCATTTGGATTTATCCAAAGATCTCCCGCAACCAATGTAGGCGAATCAGTTTGTACAAAAGGTCCACCTGAGGCTTTCCATTGTTCTCCATCATAAACTTTTAAACGTTGTTCAGCAGTATCCCACCAAAGTTGGCCTGAAAGAGGATTAGTTGGAGCCGCTGTGTTTGAAAAATTTTCTAAAAGTTTAATAAAATTTTCATTAAAATATTCACCGTACCCGGAATAATTTCTACCAACCAAAACTAAATTTGTAGAGTTAGTATCTATCTGGCCATCTACCAGTTCAGTTAACAAGTCTCCGTTTGTTTTGTTTAATTGATAGCTCACATCACTCTCCAGTATAAATTATATAATTCAATGCCAAATAAGGAGGCATAATTCCTAACGGATCACCTAAACTTCCAGTAGTTTTGATACCACCACTTGATGCAAAACCTTGTGTGCCGCCTGCTCCTGGTTCAATAGTTAACGGAACAGCATCATCATCAAGTACTCCTCCAGAACCAACACGCATTGCATAGTATTGTGTCCCAGAATCGCCTTCCATGTCATGTTCGTGTTCTGGCAAGTTATTAGTATTAATTGGTTGTTCTTCTGTTCCAGCGTTACCACCGATTGCATCAGCAGCAATGTTTGTTACTCTATTAGCACTTGGGCCGCCCATATTGTCAAGTCCTAGTGGGAATCTTCCTCTCAGGTCAGGCAATGCAAAAGTATTAACACCAGCGTCAGAAAGCAAACTTGCATCTTTAAAATTGTACTGGATTACATTAAACAAAGTAGTGTAATCTGATTTTCTAACTTCGGCACCATCACAGATAAGCCAACCATCGGGTGCTTCTTCTCCACCAAACGGTACAATCGTTCCTGCAGGAACTAGCGGAATAGTTTTTAAGAAATTACGCTTTGTAATCCTGTAGACCCCTGTAGTACCTGTTGTTTTGTTTAATAATAGTTCGTCTGCGTTTCCTGCATCATAAGTAACCTCTTTGTTACTAATAAAACTGTTAGCAATACGCAAACTAAATGTTTTTGTCGAACCGCCGGTTTGACCATCAAACTCAAAACTTACATTATCTACATCACCTGTTGCTGCAAATGTTGTAGCACTGGCAAGTTTATCTGCACTACCTGCTCTGCCAGAAACTGTACCGCTTACGTTACCTTGTATGTTTCCAATGAAGGTATTAGCATATATTTGATCGAACTTATTACTAGCAGTACCAATATTTCTAGATGAGTTTGCATCTGGTGCTAGGTTAGCAATAGTCGTTGCACCTTCTACATATAAATTTCCGCCTATATGTACATCTCTTGCAACACCGACACCACCTTTTGTTCTTATCGAACCTGTGCTAATATTTGATGATTGCACAGTACTTTCAACTTGTATAAATCCGCTATCCGGAACTCCTGTTTCTGAAGTTATTTTAATGTTGCCGGAAATTTCTAATTTTTCTTCAGGAGCACCTGTATTAATACCCACGTTTCCTGCTGAGTCGAGTCTTAAAACTGTTGGTATTAAGTCTCCATTTCTTAAACGGAAGTCAATATTAGATCCCGAAACATTGTGCTGTATTACACCTGCTTCACCACTAATAAACATACTAAGTTGTCCGCCTGAACCAACTTGTATACCTTCGTTATTTTTAACTTTTAAATCAAAGTTTGTTGTTGAACTTGCATTGCCTCTCAAGAAGTTTGATGCTGCAACTGCTTCTCCACCGATAATTAAACTTTCTGCTTTTTCAGCGGTGCCCCAATATTTTAATATTTCTGTACCTACAAGTGCTTCAGTACTTAAATTTAAACCAGCGTTAAGTCCTGCTCTAAATCCAGGAATAGTAGTTTTTGGAACAAAGGCCTGACTACTAAAAATTGCTGCTATTTGATCTTCAATTTTTACAGTTAGTATGTTATATGCTACGTCATCGTCGCCCAAAATGTTGTCTGCAGAAGTACCAGTAAGCAAACCATCACTAAATTCAGGACCAATAAGAATCCAGTTTGATCCTGTAAACAAATATAACTGTTGAGTATCAGTATTAGCCCATAAATCTCCTGGGTTAGAATTTGCTACTTCAGGTGCAGATGCTGCTTTTTTCAAGCCGCCGGCTGTTACCCAGTTAGTTCCGTCATAAATTTTAAGTTGGTCAACACCGTCGGAATTGTCATACCATAATTGCCCTTCGACAGGACTATTAGGTGCAGACGAGTTAGCAAAGTTTTCTAGTAAATGCAAAAAGTTTTCATTAATTGCTTGACCGTAAGATGTTGTTGTTCGCCCAGGAAATGCCAAAGAAGTTGACTGGTTGATTGTGCCGTCTTCAATTGTTATTGCACCTTTGTTTACAGAGTCAGTATAGTTTATTTCGTATGCCATATCTTAATCCTTACCCTGTTAAGCTCTGTACTCGTACTGTATAATCAATTTGGATTAGACGGTTAAGTGATTTTTGAACTGGATGGAAAATAACGTGTGTAAGCAATCTGCCAGTGCCGCTGGATGAGTAACTTCTTAAGCCTAGCTCGTCAAATACATATGCATCGTCTGCATTACTTGCAGTATCAAATGCTTGTTGTCCATTTGGTTCACCATAGTCGAGCAAACAACTTACAACTATATCTGTATAGTTAGTTCCGCTCAAATGGCGTATTTCAATTTTGTTACGTGCAGGATCTGTATTGTTTACATTCCTATCGTCTACAATTTTTGAATATGTTTCGTTGTACAAACTTGCGTTTGTTCCGGTTGAGTTTGGTGTAAGGTATGTAATAATCCCTGTAGGATCAACACTAGTGCCGCCGTTTCCAAAGCTCATAGTGGTTATATATCCTTGCCCTTCGTTACCTAAACTTTCGGCCATTGCAATACTCATATTCTCGTAGTGAATTGCATTGCGCTTGTTTATTAGCACTTCTTGGGTTTCGGGGTCAAAGATCTTAATATGTCCTTGCACCAAAAAATTGTTTGTGTCTTGCATGTTACTCATCACTTTTCCTATACTGTATTTATTCTGGTAACTCACTTGTGCCTGCACGTAAGAATCTTGCAATGGCATTATCTGTCAATGCTAATTGTTGTCCTATAGGGCTCCAAATTTCACCTATCTTTTTAACTATCATAACCTGTTCACCGTCAACAGGAATACTGTTTACAGTAATTATGTTGTCTGTTACACTAAATTCTGCACTAACGGTTGTATCGCCTTCTGGACTATCCATCGCTAGTACAGGGTCAAATACTTCTATAGAAGTTTTGCGCAATCTTCTACCGCCTACAAATACTTCTACTTCATTTATACTTCCAATATCAAATCCAGGTTCAAAATCTGATGTTACTCCGTCAGCAATAAATTCTTTACTATACGTAATGTCTTGATATGGCACAGTTTTGCTCGAATTCTGGTCATAAACTTTTGATCCAGTAGCATGTATATTTTTAACGCCAGTACCAAGTGTTCCTCTACGCAATTGACGTAGTGTGTTTTCTTCTTTAACAAAGTATTCAATACGTTCGCCATTAATCCAAATAATACCAGGTAGATTGAGTCCTTTGTTTGGTTCAGCAAGAACTGCACCGTTAGTAACTTCAATACGCAAATCAGAATAATTAAGTGGTTGACGAAGTGTTACTTCGGCCTTATCTAAACGCTTATAGTGTGTTCTGTTAAGCATATCTTTAAACTGTCTATATGCAAATTTTTCGGTTGCAACAGGAGCAGAGAAATGCAGCAAATCTATAACATCGTTATTAGCAGGAATTTCAGTTAGTCTAACTTGGCTTCTATCATCTGTTACATAGTAATCAACGCTAGGAGTTAGTAACTCTCCGTTCTTGCTAACCCATACATATTGTGCATCTACTGCAATATCTCTTAATGAAATAATACCTGATTTTAGTAGTCTATATGTTGTCAGTTCACTTGCAACACTAACTGACGATCTGTTTACTACATTGTAATTAACTCTTTCTAACCCAAGTATATCATGGTTACTAAATTGATAAATTTCTATTTTTGCTCCAAGACTTGGTATTGTACTTAAATGCAACGTACCCGGAGTGTCGATCCAAACACTATCACCGTTAAGGTAACCAAACGCATAGTCACCTCTGGCTACTGCAAATATTTCAACCGTATCTCCTGGAACACCAGTATCATCTGTTAACAATATAGAAGTGTTTGCAACGTCATAACGCCATTGAGATGGAACTGCGATTTCTTCACCATTTAGATAAACTTTAAGTTCTTCTACATCTAAGTCACCTGCAGGATATTGGAAATCTTCAAAACTATATGTACGTTGATTATTTTCTGGAATTGTAAACTTAGCATTATATCCTGGTTTAAGAATTTGGTTATCTACTTTAACTATTATTCTATGTTCCAATGGTATTTCATAAAACGGAACATCAGTTAGTGTATACTGAGATATAAGCCCGTCACCTTCAAAATTACTAACAATAACTCGGCTGTAATTAGTTTCTTCACTGTTAGAAAGAACAGCGTAATGTACAACACTACCTTCATTAATTACTTCCGAAGTTCTAATACCAACTTTTGGATTGGTTAAATCATATCCCCATTCATTGCTATTAAACACAACTACTTCAACTGCTTCACCGTTGACAGTGGCGCTTGCTTGTACACCGGTTCTCCAATCAACAGTAGTAATAATTTCAGTTGTCGATCCGTCGGCTATTGTTTTACCATAGTCTAATAAATCATCATACCCTGCGGCTTGACTAATAATACTAAGTTCTTGGTTTGCTGCTGGTGCTGCATTAAACGTAAGAACGTTTGTTGTCCAATCAATTGTATATTCGGTATCAGCAATTTTTATATCATTTACCTTAACCCATACTGCTTCGTTAGTAGAAGGAATTACACCTAAATCAAATTCAGTTTTTAATCCATCTGTTGTATAGTTTTGGCTATGTATAACCCCATTTCCGTTACCTGCTCTAGTATAGACTTTTATATCTAATGAATCAGTTATTAATCCGGGAACAAGTTCTTCTGGTCCTGCATGTGTTATAGGATTAACAAATCCGTCACCATCAACAATAATATCTTCTGCATTAACTCCTTTTGCAGTTGCATAAGGTAAGTCTCCGCCTTGAAGTTGTGTATCATAACTTGTTGGATCAGGTGTTATTGACCCATCACTGGTAGTTTTTCTTACAATAATAGTTTCGCCATCATCAAAACTTACACCCAATGTATCAAGATCGATTATAGTTTGTACGCCGTCACCGACTAAACTATTCATAATAGCATTTTCATTTACTTGCTGAGCAGTCCCATAGTTAGGATCATCTATTCTAGTTAAATCAACAGATCCTGAAGTTCCTTTATAAACATTATAAGTAACACCATTTTCTAGTGGTTGTGTTAGTTGAATGAAAATTGTACTGCCGTCTGCAACAAATACTTCATCTTCGTATGTATTATCAAAGACATCCCAAGTATCTGTAAACCAACCTTGTGTATCCCAACCTGCTGCGCCTTCAAATCCAAATGATTTAACTTCAACGCCGCCGTAATCGATACCTTTCATTAACTGAGAAAAACTCTTACCTAGCATACCTACAGTCGGCTCATAGAAATGATGAATTCTATCCTGTGCTGAAAGCATATCGATTGGCTTATAATATCTAACTTCAATTGCTGCACCTGTGGCAGGAATTTTTGCAAAAGTTATTCGACCATTTTGTCTTGAATAACTTTTCTCAGTATTATCAATGTTTTCGTAAGTATATGTACTACGTAACATTTCTTTGCCATCTATATAAACTTTGACTTTTTTATTATCTAAGTCCATAGGCCATTCAAGATCAAATTTTGCTTGAACATTATTGCCAGTAAATGTTTGTACTTCTTGTAATTCTTGGATATAAACTTCGCCGGAATATCTATCAAACTTAACTCTAATATGAGGAGTTCTAACTGGACTATAACCAAGTATAGCACTCATTCTAGCAGGTGTACTACCAGTTGATTGTGATCCGGTAATTTCAACAATTGGTCTTGTTAAGTACCCTTTACCTGGATTTGTAATTTTAACACTAGTAATTTTACCATATCCGATGTAAGCAACAGCAGTTGCTTGTTCTTCGCAGTCGCCAATAATTTCTATTTTTGGTGTTAGAGTATATCCAGAACCGCCATCTTTTATTTGAATTTCTTTTAATTGGTATCCAACATTTTCAATAAAATGTTTTCGTGGATAAGAATTAAAATCTCCGTCTGGGTCGTCTATAACTCCATCTGTTATAACAGATCTATTAGGAATAATAGATCCGTCTACCAAACTATAATATGGTGGTAAATCAAAATCTGTTACACTTGTATTAGTAGGTTCTACCTTACTATACACATCCACATATTCTCTAATCTTAGTTTTGTAAGGCTTAACTTCTTTTAGATAATCTTCAAAACTTTTTAAATTATCGCTGTTAAATGTAACATCATTTCTTAATTCGCTTACATTATATTTTGCTTTTACAAAACTTGTTTTAAATATCCAATCAATACCCTTTTGTTCAGCAATCGCATAGCGAACACCTACAAAGAACAATCCGTTGTATTCAGATTTTAGATCCCCAACTAATAAGTCATCTCTAAGTGCTGCAAAAATAATTCGTAATTCAGTTACTGGGTTATTGTCGTAAAAATAACTGTCGAAACTTCTGTTACTATAACCCACAGGATTTACTTCGTAATTATACAAAGTTTCTTTGAATTGAATAGTTCCATTTTGTCTACCTACAACTTTATAATTTTGTGTATAATCTTCAGTATCAAAATTAGCAACCTTTTCTAAAAGAACCCAACCGCCTGAGCCAACAGACTCAACTTTGACAATATCTCCAGTTCTATCTGATATTGTCGGAAGTATGTAAGTTCCAGGAACTGTGTAATTGATTGTTGTAAACTGGTTATAACCGTCTGCATACCAGTCTACATAATCCCAATAATTAGTTACATCGTAATCTTGTATGCTTCGAATAAACCAAGAAGTACCATTCCAACTGTATATTGCCCATTTACCGTATAGTGTTTCGTTTGTTTGTACTAATACACTAAATGGACGTACTATCAATTTGGTATTTTCTAAATACCCTGTGCCGCTATTGCCAATAATAACATTGGTAATTTGTCCTAGAGAATTTATTTCAAAGTCAATAATTGCGCCAGATCCAGGACCTTCTAAGTTATATGAAGGTGCAACTTTATAGCCACGTCCTGGATTAATAATGTTTGTACTAATAATACGTCCATTACTAATAATTAATTCAATTTCTGCTTGTGTAATTTTGTTAGTGCTTACAAATCTTAAATCATCATATGTTGCAATACTTAGATCAAATTCGCCTGAAACGCTTGAAGGCAAAGGCTCTTTTCTTTGAAGTTCGCTTAAATCGTATGTATCAATTAATAACTGTTCGCCTAATACAATGTTAGCTCGTTCAATAGTTTGTTTTAATGCTTCAAATCTATTCTGAAACATGCTTTGTCTAGGAACATTTTGAATTCCGTATCTCTTATTTGACGGAACATTAATATCAGGTACTGGTCTGTTGTTTAAATCAAACCCAATTAAACTGTCATACCACTTTCTTTCAATAGTTGGATGCAGAACACTTGATTCTAGACCTTCACTTAAAATTTGGTATTCTTTGTGCTGGTTTATATTTTGTGTTTCATCTTCTTTGTATCTAATTTGTAGTACAACATCATCGCCTTGGATTAAATCATTACAATTATTAAGAATAAATGTATTTTTTGAAATAAGCGAAGCATATCTATATCCTTGTAATCTAGGATTTTCGATTAATCTTGCAATGTCAATAGTATTAAGTTTTCTTTTAGGCTTATGAGTTGTAGGTTTCGTTCTTTTGCCTTGCACCCAGAAATAATATTTTGCACGGAAATTTTGGGCAAGTTTATCGTATTCTAATTGAGTGGTATATCTTGTATTGCCATATAATGACTGACCGCTTATTCCTTTTTTCAAACCTTCATCTGTATCAGCAAGCTCATCCCATCCAGATGGAACAAATTCACTTTCTACCCATTCAAAAATATCAATGTTAGATCCAGCTATCAAGTTATTCCAATCTTTCTTTTGAGAGTTAACTGATCCCTTATAAGGATAAGCAAATCTAGCAGTGTTTGTTGCCCACCATATTTCGCCAACGTGTTCATTTCCCCAGAATCTTGCAGGATCAACTAAAAAGTCGTTTGTAAGTCCTGTATTGTATACTGCTGGGTCAAATCCTGCCTTGTAGTTAATTTCTTGTTCAGCAACACCTGCTATTTTTCCTTGTAGAGGATCAATATAATCTAGTCTGCTAATGAGTTCATTTTTACGTTTGTTGTATAACATTAAGCCACTAATCTTATCAACATCTACAGGTAATATTTGTTGATCGATTGACGACCAAGCAGTATAACCAGCATTTTTTCTAAAATCAATAACTTGTCCTACAGATTTTTCGTTAGTTTGACGTGGTATGCCAGCATATATATGGTTGCCGTAACTAAACAGATTTTCACCAAATGTTGTTTGCACTGAAGGATAGATTAATTTTTCGCCGAACACTAATTGATTTTCTAAGTCTTCGTAAACATATACTACACCTTTATCTAGTTTAATATTTCTAAACGAAGTAAACTTATTATCAAATGTTGTTTGAGGTTCAGTGTTTCCTATCGACGTTCCGTCAAATGTTGTTGGAATTATTTGATCTCCGTTTAAACTAGAAACAACTAAGTTATCAGATCCAAAGTATAATCCATGACCAAATTGCTCTGCTACTTCGTTTTGTGGAGATCTTAATATTTGGTCAACTTGGAATCTTCCGTTAATTTGTTTGTAAATGTATACTACACCTTTATCGGTTCCAGCAGTATCATCAAGTTTAGCACTAACAGCAAATTTATCGCCACTGTCGTTAAGGCTAACACGTTCGCCCCAAGCAGTTGTTTCGTTATAAACAGTTATTTCAATTACATCATTTTTAGCAACATCATTAACTGTAATTAAGTTGTTATCTAGGGTCCATCTGCCGCCAACATATCCTTTACGTTGATCATTTATTCTAAGAATTATGTCATCTTCTCTTGTAGTATTAGATATTAATATATCAGATATGTCAATGACAATTTGATCGGTGACTTCTTCTACAGTTTTAAAAATTGTTGTCGGTGCAGAAATTACTTGGTCTAGTTGATACTTGTTATCGTTTAATCTATATACTACTAATCTTGTTTTTGTAGTACTATCTGATTCTTTGAGATTGGCTTTGACTATAAGCACTTGTCTGTCGTTGCTTACATCAAACGTTTCACTAAAATCAATAATATTTTGTACGGGATCAAAAACTTCTTCATCGTACAAACTCTGCCCTGTTAAGTTTGGCAAATATCCTAGGTAGTCTATTTTATTGCTTAGTTGGGACCATCCAGTATTAGAAAACTCTGCTCCTACTCCAATATTTGTTTGAGCTTGATACAATTTTTTAATAACTGAAACGTTTTGTATTCCAGTTGCAGTTATAGTATCAAACCCATTAATTGTAACAATACTTTTTGGAGACCAATCAAATGTTAAAAATTCTGCGTAATGGTTGCCGTCAATTATAACAGCATTGCCGTCAACAGCATTTATTGTTTTAACAATAATAGTAGAATCATCAACTGAAGTGAATGTTATGCTTTGGCCAGCAAGTGGTTCGCCATTTAATCCATCAAGCCAAATTTTTGTTTGTTCTCTAATAACAATAGAACCTTCAGCATAACTGTAAGAATTATCCCAGTTTCCTCTATAATTGATGTCTTTTCCGTATTTCCAACTAATATCATTCCAATATTCTGGAGATTGAGGATTAATACCTACAGGCACTGCTCTAATTGCTCTGAAATATTGATCTTCATATATTACAATTTCATCTTCTACATATGCTCTATCTTGGTACTGTCCTGCAAAGTTATCAGTTGGAATAACTCCATGACGGAAAATTTCAATCTCGCCTGGATGTTCTCTTCTACCAACAGTTGAATCTCCTAACTCTTCTGGAGCATCTAAACCTCTAGTTCCTACAAATAACGTATAATCTCGATCAGTTTGTACTAATTTTACTTTGTGTCCAAACTGTCTATTCTCATCATAAAACAAACTAGTTAGTGTATGTTTTAATTCATAAGATCCTTCTTTACGTCTTCTATAAATTGCAATAGCACCAGAAAGATCTGGACCAGCAACACCTGTAGAATTTGCAGGCAAATGATAAATTTGTTTATAATCTTTGTTTAGCCCATATGGAGGGTTAGCAGGTCTAGTAATTCCGCTTTCTGTATTTTCATTGAAGAAATAATATTCTTCATCAATAAATTCAACAGTATCTTCCCAACTAATATTATTATTGAAAGTTGAAATACTGTCTTCTTGGAAAACTAGTAATTTGCCAACTTGAGTTGTGCCAACCACAATATCGTTGTTAGCATCATCTATTTCAGCAAACGTTCTGTCAACATCTCCTGCGCCTCTTAAATCTTCATTTCCGATACGTCTTAGTTCATATCTACCAATATTATTAAGTTGTGTAAAATCTCCACCGTAAGTTATTCCATTATATTCTTCAAGAATCTTAACGTAGACTCTAATCTTATTGAAGTCTCTTTGCAAGTATATTACTTCAGCAGCACTGGTTGGAGACAGTGGGCTTATAGCAAGGCCGCCCGCGCCATCGCTTGCTGTCTGAACATCAATAATTACATCGCCTTGGGTTCTATCAGTTGTGTTTAATGTACCGTCTGCTTCGTGATACCATCTTGGCTGCGGTTGGAAGGGGAAACCTGAAGCATCAAATCTTGATAGTTCAAAATCAATATACCCGTCCCACATGTCTACTATTGTTTGTTGTGCATTTACAATAGCATCTGTTAGTGCAGCGGCTTCGTAATCTACTTCTCTATTTTCTAAGTCATAAAACTGTAGATTAAATGTTTCGTCGCCGTTGAGTGTATCTGAAAATTCTTTACCAACTCTTAGTACCCAATAGTTAGATTGACAAAATCTTTCAAATCCATCTTGTCCATCGTTTTCATCAATAGTAGGATCTCCGCGGAAAGATAATTGAGTTCCCCAACTTGTTCTATTTTTATTAAGGATATATGTACCGATTGCACTTACTGTTGTTTGAATGTTGTAATACGCATTTGGATCTCTGCCGCCTTCGGCTAGTAAAACATCCGAGTATACTAAACCTCTACCTGCATCGTACCAAGTTTCAATATTATCATAAGTAAATCCATCGCCATCAGATATTTCACTTTCCCAATCAACTGCTGGACGATCATCGCTATTATATGTTTTGATTAACCAATAGCCGCCAACTTGTTCACTTGTTGTATAAGTTGATTCCAGAGTATATAATCCAACAAAGTCTTCGTCATCAATAAACAATTCACCTGAGATATCAAATACACCGTTTGTATCTTTTACATATATAACAGCACTATCTTCGCTAGTGTCAACATAAACAACTTCGGCGCGGCCTGTATTAGTTGTTACAAATTCGCCGACTGCCGGTAATGCTATAAAAGTATCAACATACACAATGTAGTCAACTTTGAAAATAATTTCGTGACCTTGGGTTCTTCCGAGCCACGAAGGTGTAATTCCTGTTAGGTTGTTATCAAAAGGATAATAGTCGTCTAGTGTTGGATTAGCATAACTTCTTAAGTTCCAATCTAAGAAAATTTGATCTCCAGGAGTATCAGCAGCAAAATCTCTTGCTTTTGTTCCAAGATACATATCAAGCGGAGCTCTAACTAAAAGATGGTCAACAACATTATTAGGTAATCCTGGATTACCTGCAACTAATAACACGCTGTTTGTTGAGTCAGTATCTTCAAACGCAACTAATGACTGATAAGAGTCAAATGTTGTGAATGATTGGCTTCCGGTTTGTGGATTAATTGTTCTTAGAGCTTGCCAGATGCTCTCTCTGTATTTTACAACATCTCCTTTAGTATACTGTAATGTTGGATCAAAGTCGCCTTCATATCTTGTTTTAACACCAGATGCTCTTGGCATACCAACAACAATATATTCACCGTCAGGTGATATATCTACACTATGTCCAAATCTTGTATTATTAACATCAAGTAGTGTTGAATCAACAAATTGTATCTGTTGTTTAACAACATAGTTGCTATTTTCTCTAGGTCTTACATAAACATTAATTTTTCCATTTTCGTCATTTGGTGATGCTACAACTAGCACTCTGTTATTAGCACTAACAGCAATATTTTTTCCAAATTCGTGATTAGTTCCGTCATACTCGCTTGGATTTGACATTACTTGTCTTTGAGAAAAGACAGGATTATTTTCAACAACGTTCCAAACACCGTTAGAGTAATTGTCTACCCAAAACTTTTGTCCGTCGTATTGCTTTTCTTGAACTAAATCATTTAATGTTGCTAAATTAGAAACTCTAACTTTTCTTAGTTTAACTAGTGAAAAGTTTTGGTCTTCAAAGTTAATTGCATCTTCACCCGAATTAAATTGTATTTTATTAAGTGTAGCATCGTATACTTCATATATTCCGCTTATGTTAAATCGAAACGCATTTAATATGCCAAAATATTCTTTCTCTTCAATTCTTGCATTTGTCCACTGATCTAGTGTTAATTCTGACAAGGGTTCTCCCTTATCAGTAAAAACTCCTGTTTCTTTTACAAAGTCAGTTGCCTTAATGTCTGTATCAATAATTTGGTAAACTGTCCAGTCGTCTGCACCTGTTTCTACTAACCAAATATAAGATCCTAACTCAACTTGATTTATATCTGCGCCAAGTAATTCTTGTTTATCATAACTTACAAAAGTAACATCATTTTCGTTTACATACCCGCCTGTTTTTAAATATTCATTTATTGAAGATTTTACCGGCAATGCAGAAGTATGCACATACCCTTGTGGTTTATCATAAACTTCAGAAGGATATATTCTATAAATTTTATCAAATTCTGCCGGACGAGAATTTGCAAGTTCAAAAATCTGCGGAGACTCTTCTAACTTAGAATCGGTTAACTTATATTCTATTTGTTTTTCATTCTCAGTAGAACCATATCTACCAACTTGAACTGCCCATTCTTCAAACAATTCAACCTTTTCTTCTGTATTTCCTGCTAACGAATCAAAAAGTTTTTTAACAGAGTTTGCTGTTCCTTTGTCTTGAATAAATCCATTATAAAACTTAAACTGACTAACATCATCATTGATAATATTTGCTAGATATTGACGTTTTTGATATCCGACTAAGTGCTGTGCCAACTCTTGTTGTGATTCGTCAAACCCGACACTGTCGAGATCATAAAAATCCATAAATTGATTAATTCTATAATCAAAGTTTGTTAACAATTTCTTCTCTGGTTCTTCGCTTAGTCTATACCAAACAGTGTTATCAAATATATTTGATCCTATGATATTAGTAGTAGCAACATAATAATATTGTCTATATTTTACTAAGTCGCCAATTTGATAATCTTTGTATTCTGTCCATGTTGAATAACGTGCATCATCAAATACAAACCCAGGAACATTAAATCCACCTTGCCAATCTGCTGTTCTATAAGCATTAACTTTTAAGCGTTCTTGTCTATATCCTGATGATGGCTGATATAAAATGTCGTTAAAAACAGTTTTATTATCAAAAATTACAACATGCTCTTTTTGTACAGTAGGAAGTGCAACATGATATAAACCGTGATCTGTTCCGATTGTTTCTATTCCAAAACTATTTTGGTCTCTTAAAATGCTTCTAGTATCTGCTTCAAGCGGCGAACCGTTTTCGTCAAATACAGAATATCCATAGAAAGGATCTGATAGATCATCGACTACATTATAGTCTTTGTCAAAGTACAACCTATTTGCTGAAGCACTTATTGAAAGAACAGTCCCAGAAGCCCAACCTTGGGTGGTCCAGAACAAAAATTCTTTTGCAGAATCTGACCAATCGTCAATTTGGCGACCGTCTGCTGTATAGTTGAATTCAAATCCTAAGTCTTTTAGTCTTTCTGCGTAACCTAATATAAAAGTAACTACTTCTTGACTTGAAGAAAATCTATGTCCGTATGGAATTCTATAAACAGTTTTGCCAAAGTTTTTATTAAACTCTGCTGTCTTGCCGCCAACAATTGGTAGAGATCCTAGTAGTGCAAGATTTTCTGTATCAAATTGTTGTCCTGATGTAAAACTTTGTTTTACTCTGTAATAGCGTCCATTATTTTCAACAACTTGTCCTTTTATATAAGGTTTTTCTTCTTCCCATTGTGTTGTTACTTCAGATATTCCTCCAACCGTAATGTTTGTTTTTTTACTTCCTGCACTAGGAATATAATACTCAAAGTACGGATTAGATTTACTATATCCTCTTATAACAAATCCATTAGCCAATTTTTCAATAATAAGTCCTGAATAAGTTACTAGATCTGTAGGAGAACTTGTGTTTAAAAATACATCATAATTTTCTTGTGGTACAAAAACACTATCTTGGCTTTGATCTTCAACAATACTTCTGCTGTCTAGTATAACACTTAGTTTTTGTTTATCAGTAAATCCGCCAATTTTTACCCCTAGTCTATTAGTTACAGATTTTAATTCATTTTTGTAATCTTCATAAACAGTTAACACATTACTTGAAATTAAATTTGAAATATAATTTACAAGGCCTGCTGTCATTATACGCTGATTTGAATCGACTGTGTTAGGAAGTAAAATTTGATCTAGTTCGATTGTTTTACTTGTCGCATCGTAGATATACTGATTAGCAAAGTTTTTCTGTGTTCTGCTAATATCAAAAGCCAAACCAATTGTTTCTGCAGGTTTATTAAGAACCATCGTTGTTAGTAATGCAAACGGATATTCAGAACTTCTGCGCCATGCGTTTTCTACTGGTGCCCAATCGCCAAATGCAAAATTATCTGAGGTTGGACGTAGTATAAAATTATCAAGTAAATTACAACGTAGCGGACTAATCAAATTTCCGTCAGAATCTACAGGAATTTTTGATGTCAATCCTGGACGTTCATAACGAGTATCGTACCTTACATTTCCAGGTTCTGCAATTTTACCTTGTTCTAAATCTTCCCAAATTAATAAGTTGTCACCTGTATATGGTGCTGGACCATAAACTTCGTTCCACCACTTTGGTTTGATTCTAAATCCGAGCATTTCCCACGGACATGTATGCGGACGATCAGTATCAAAGAGTTGCATGAAAATTCCTCTCCAAAAACCTGGAATAGAATTTCCTTGGAATGAATTCATAGCAGAATAGTTAAATGTAAATTCATCCTGTCTTAAATAAAAATAATGATCAGTATAATCATTGTTTAAGAAAGTAAGCCAATCAGAGAAAGTTCTAAGAAGTGTTGTGTTAATTTCTTCTCTAGTAAATTCACTATCTCTAAACTCGCCGCCGACAAATTTGTCTACATCTAATTTAGTAGAGTCGTACTCTATCTTAATATTATTAAAAATTCTTTTTTCTAATTCTAAAAGAAGTTTATCTCTATAATCATTATAGCATCTAACATAACTACCGTCGTGGCCTCTAATCATCGGAACGCCAAACGGATAAGGATCATATAATGCGCTATCAATAGTTGCATGATTAAATGCAGTGTTAGGCATATACAATACCAAGTTCGATCCTTTGAACATATGCTTGTGTGCTACACCTGTACCACCTTCATCTATATCTTTCTGCTGTGCAGATGCTATATCAGTATACAAAGGATAGAACCAACCAATTTGGTTTTCACCTCTAAAACCTTTTTCAGATTGTGCGTAAATTTTATAAGGAGTTCCATCTTCCGGAAACTCGCCTTGCTCTGGTCTGTAAGTGTCATCATAAACTAATTCAGGTTCAAATTTTGGATATAGTCCTAATTTAGTCGGAGTCGGCGGAATATAACTACCATCAGTTGAATTATATTCGTATACAGTTATTGTGTCACCTTCTTCGACAAAGTCTGCAAACACATACACAAACCCAGGATTGCTAAAATCATAATCTCTACCATAAACTAATTGTTCGCCGTTTAGGTAAACATTAACAGATTTATTTGTTAATGTTGAAAGATTAAAATCTTCTGATAATGCATAATAACGTCCTCTTGCATCAAAAACTTCGTACACAATAGTATTGCTTGATTGATAAGCAAGAACATCACTAAAATAATAAGGTTCTGTTTTTACTTTGTCTTTGTTTAAATCTTTTAAAATAGCATCTACATGTTGTTTAGTCTCAGTGTCGACACCTAGTTTAGTTGATGCATCAACAAAATTTCTTTTAAATCTTGCATATTCTCGTCTGCTATGATCTAGAGCTTTTACAAGATTGTAGCCTTTGTTTGTAACGTGATAACTTGAAAGATTTATAGGACCACTATGCTTAACAAATCTTTTACCAAATCTGTCAATGTCTCCTAAGTCTCTTAAATTACTAATTCCTGGATACGTTCCAGTAAATTCTCTAAGATCTTCAACCATAGTGTCAACATGATCTATTACTTCACCAAGAGTAAATTCTGAAAAATCAGCATTGGCCGGATTTCTTTCTAAATTAATTGGAAAATCGTACCAACCGTTATTGTTTTTCTTTGCAGAAGATTTTGTTTTTATTAAAACAACATCATTTTCTTCAAGTTCTTGATCAAATACTATGTATAATTTTTTGTTAGTTCTATCAAGTGTATAATCTTTTCTAATTTTGTTATTAACAAAAACATTAATTACGATATCACTTAACGTACCTGCATTGTTATAAACATCAACTTGGAATGTTTGTTGATCAGCGTCTTCTGTAACAATGTACTGACGTAAAACTTTTTGTACACTTTTTGCTGGATTATTTGTGTAGCCGTTAACCCAAGAATAGTTTGTTAAATCCTTATACTTTTTTAAGAATCCTGGATTTATAGATTTCTTATAATAATCTGTATCTTGTTCATAACTAAACGAATCTGTTAACAAATTAAATTCAAAAAGAATATCTCCGCTGTTATTGATATTTCTGTAACTTAGTGGAAATCCTAGTTCAGAATCATTTGATCCTGTTCCTTTTTTATAACTGAAAAGTTTTGTTCCTCTAAACGTATTTGCTGCATATTGATCAGTATCACCAAAACTTTTCTTATCAATTCCAAAGACATCAAAAAACGGCTCTTGGTTTGTTGTAGTTTTTTCTTGTCCTAGTTTCCAAACTTCGCCGTTGTAGTAATAACTTTTACCAGCATTTTTTCTTCCTTTGGTGACAAGCACTGTTTCTAATCTTTGAGGAGTTGTGTCTTCTGCTTCTACTAAACTAATTTGTCTGTTATTACCAATTCGAATAAATTTTACAATATAGACTTTTCCGTTTACAAGATTATCAGTATCTGCTGTAAAAATAACTCGCATATTATCGGCAAGATCGATACCATCTATTTTATAACCTATTTGGCCTTCAACATAAGAAAATGCATCGACAGTTACAGTATCAATTAGATCAATGTCTGTTTTAGCAGCACTACCATAATTGTATAATTTAAGTCCTGCTTCAAATTCAATAATTGGACGTTTGGCTCTAAAAGACTCGTTTGTGTCATTTGTTGTATTGTTGTATTCTGCACTTTTTTCAATTACAGATTTATGGAACCATTTATTATACCGACTCCAAGGATTTCTGTCTGTGCTTGCACGGTTTATAACAATATAATCTTTTGTACCGGCGTAACTATTTGCGTTACTGAATGGTAACGTGTCAAACTTATCATCATCATAAGGAACAAAAACGTCTTCAGAATATTGTGCTGGAATTATTAAATCAGTTTCATTTACTAATTTAATTTTTTCTCCTACACCTTCAACGTACCATTGTCCTGAAGAATATATCTCTGGTTCAACATCGCCTTGGAATCTTATTTTTAAACCATTAGTAAATTCTACACCATTTGCACTAGTGTATGTCTTTTTACCAATAATATCATTAGCAACATTTAAAAATGTGTTTTCTTCTATGTTAGCAATTCTAACATAACCACTTGTATCAATATCATTTTTAGAAATATAATATAATCTATCAGGAGCATTTTCAGGAATTGAAAACTCAATTGTTCCTTTTTCTATGTATACAAGAGATATTGGATTTCCATCTTCGTCGTATTTTGTTATTCCATCAGAGTATAGTGTGCTTACATTTTCGTCTTCTTCAAAACTAACACTACCTGCACTAGGCAAAACAATAAAATCACCTAAGTCATAATTTGCATCTTCTTCATCGTATAGTGTACCATCAAATACACCAGGTGCTCTAATTCCTTCGTTGCCAGCAACTAATATTGCAGATCCTGGAGTAAAAGTTCTACTAATCGAAAATGCTATTGGATCACCAGGAACATCAATTTCAAAACGATAAGTTTGTCCTCTATATAATTGTAATGTAGGATTTTTTTCTAATCCGTCGTTGAAGATATATGATTTGTTATCATCATCTTCTGCTAGAGTTACTGTATATGTGCTTTTAACTTCTCTGGCTTGTCCTCTAACAGGAACAGTTTGCGGACCGTTAGGTAACCAGTAATATTCACGAAAATTTACAAACTTATCCCAGTCAATATTTGGATTCCATGAATAAAATTCTTGACTGTTTAGGCGACTATGATCTCTTGTGTCTGCTCCAAACACCTTAAGTTGATTTACATAATCATTATAATCTTTGTAAAATGTTGTATTTTCAAATTCATCTTGAACAACAACAGCAGGTTCAAGTTGATAGTTTAATCTATCTGCAGAAACATCACCAACATAGTTATCAGAAGGCACAAATGCTTTTGCAGTCTTTCTACCAAAATATCCTTGAATCTTTTCTGCTTCACCTGGCTGTATTAATTGGTCAAAAGTTGCTTGTAAGAACTTTTTGTTTGCATTAGTTCTAAAAAACTTTGGCAGGAAATCGCTACTTGTAACTTTCCCGTTTTGGTTGGATTCATTGTTATCGTTGAATGCCATTAGTAACTATAGCCTCCATTGCTAGATGACGTACTACTTGTACTAGACGTGCTAGTTGAAGTAGTTGAAGTAGTCGAACTTGATGTGTACGTTGTATTATTACTTACACTACTTTGAATTGCAGTATAATTTGTGTCATCAGTTGTTTGTATTACATCACCTGATGCTTGTAATGCTGCTGCTGTAATCTCATCAATGAATTCAATGTCGCTGACTGTTGCGCCACTAATTAAAATTTCATCGGGTTCTGATTTAATTTGGAACAAACTACCAAATGATTGAGATACTTGCTTTGGTACCATTAAGAAACTTACTAATTTTGGACTTAGTTGCGAAATTACATATGCACTTAGTTCCTGGAAGTAAAAAGTTTCTCCAAAGTCCCAATTTTCAAGTGCAAAAAATCTATCTATAGAACTAATAATATCTGCCTTCAATTCGTTATTGTTTACAACAAGATTAGAATTTTTAACTATTTTAAATGATACTTGTAAATCTGGCACTGCCTTTGCTCCAAACAGAATTTTATAACGTGTTGGATGATAAATTACTTCATCACTTATAGATTTAATATTATTAATTTTTGCTCCATATTCTCTGTACAACTCGTCGTTGCTTGGCGGCAATGGTTTTAGTCCTGAGTCGGCTTTTAACCATCTTCTAAGGCTTGTATCATAACTTTTAGTTAAAACAAAAGTATCAATAATATTACTTACAGCAGGATCGATTCTATAGTTACTATCTGCAACATGCGCATAGTGGAATTTTAAATTAGATCTACCTTCGTATGCTTTGTAATCAATTACCAAAGAAGTGTTATTCAATGCTTTGTTTAATTTTTTAAAAACTTTTTCTTCTAAAAGATAGAATATTTGTCCTTCTTCCCGTGAACTGTAAGGACCAATTGCTGCTTCGTTATTAACAATAAGAATAGTATTATTATCATTTGCAAAGTATCTATAATTTTCTACATTATCTGATGTGTAATATCTTTCTTGGAAAATAATCTTGTCTTCATTTGCAACTGAAGTATTATCATAATCAACAATTTTGTCGAAAAGTTCTGGATCGTCAACAACACCATCGTCGTCACTGTCGAGATAATTGACAATAATTTTTTTAGTATCTACATAGCCTTCTACGTCTCTATAAGCATCTTGGATAGTCCAGTTAAAATCTCGATTATACGCACTTGTTAATCCAGGCTGAGTATTAATACTCAATACATTAATTTGATCTCTATAAGTTTTTCCTGTTTTAGTGTCATATACTTTGTCAGCACTATCAAAGAAGAATTTAATTTCTGTATCACTTTCAAAAACAAATCTTAAATTTCTATATGTTATTTCGTAAGTATCGCCGTCAGTTTTAAATCTAAGTAACCAACTAGCATCAAGATTTTGACCGCTAGTATCACCTGTTTTACCAACAGCAAAGTCATTTGTTGTATTAATGTCTTCTGCTAAGATTAAACTCCATTCTCTATCTCCGGTGTTATATCTTAAAGCAAAATCATTATATTCAAAAGTTTGGTCAATAATTTGTACTTTTAAGTCATTGTTAATTGTTCGATTAAACTTTGGAACTATTTCTTGTAGTATTGAATTTGTTGGTATGTAATCTGTTATAATTATGGCTCCAAAACCGTCATCATCGATATTAGTTCCATCATCTTGTACACTTACAATTTTAGACCAAATATATTCCTTTGTACCTTTTTTAGTTGCAGAGCCTAACTGTAATTCATTGTTAGAATCAAAATAGTAACCTGTAGGAGGTACGAATTTGACTAGCGCACCTTCTTCAATATATCTTAAACTATTACCTGTAAATGAACCAACTTGTACTAAAACGTCATCAATATCTTTTACATTACCTGTATAATAATTGTTTGCGCTAGTAGCCTCTTGCCATTTAACGTTTAGATCACTAATAATTGTACGAGGAAAATTATTAAGATAAAAGTTTCTTACGTAAGCACTTGTTATAATGCTTTCTACAGTATTATTAATAACCCCTTCAATGTCACTTTGTGTGTTAAAACTAAATTTAGTTTTTTCTTCAAATTCTTCTTTGTAAATGACTCCGTCTGTAGAGAACAAGTCAGTATTGCTATATTTTCCACTTGTATCTTTTAAATCAAAGTAACGACTTATTCCTGAACTAATTCTGTTTACACTTTTTGTTTTAACAATATCTTGACTTATTGCTAATGGCCCTATGTTATAGTCCTCACCAGTTATAAGTCTATTTTGTGTATAATAGGTTGCAGGTGCATTTGATTTAATTTCGTCATTAGTTTCACTTGGAGATGAATTAGCAACTGTGTATCTTAATTCAAGTCCTATTGTAAGGGTTTCTAGTGTTCCGTTTCTTGATTGGTAAGGAACATCTATATTAATTCTTTGCATAGAGGTTGGTGAAATAACCATTCCTCTATTAGCACTAGTTCTATAATAGACTTTGAAATTCCCACTTGGTAACGATCCAAATACTCCGTCGCTAAACACTAGACCGATTCTGTCTCCTATTCTAGTATTAACAGCAAATACATTTGTAATTCCTTGGAAAAGATTATTATAAATGATATTGTTGCCTTCAACGCTGTCTATTTTTGTCCAAGGTATTGTTTCAATTCCAACACTATCAACACTATATAACCAAACGTCTGTATCATTAATATTTTCAGAGTCAATTGTAACTGCTTGATTGGGTGTTGGATTTGTAATTGAAAAGGTTCCTTCTTCAAGTTTACCTTGACGGAAGTGCATAAAAAATCCTGTATTTGCACTTGCAGCACCTTGTCCATCATCTCTAAATAAAAATGCTGGACTTATACCTGGAAGTGGTGCTTCTTCAACTAATGCATCATTTTGTATGTCTACACTTACCACTTCAAAACGTGTGCTTTTTCCTTCGATACGTTTAGTAAAAGGATAAATTGCTTGCTTTGTATTAGTTCCGTTTATTCTATACTTTTGTGTTACAACATCTGCTATAGTTGCTTGTTTTAAAGGATTACCTATAGTGTTTTGTACAGGTAGAGCTGAATTCAATATTTTGATAAATTGTTCAAAATAGTTACTGTTTGTCTGGTCATTCCATTTAACTGTTGTAGTTGCTAGATTAAGACCATTTGAATCGTATATGTTTTCTGTAGATTTAACTGTTGTAATTTTTAGTAAGCCGTTTGCACACTGATTACGTCTTGGGTTATAAGCAAGCATACGTGCCAAACGTAAAATGCTTTCTCTACGCTCGGCTGTTTCAAGGAAATTTTCTCTTGCATTAAGATCAATACGGAAGGAAAGGTTTTGGCCTAAAAAGGCAATCATATCAATTAGCGCAAGGAATTCGCTTGATTCAATATAATCGTTAAAATCTTCTGGATAATTTTGACGTAGATAGTTGATCATTGTTCGACGCAAATTGTCGAAATCATAACTTTCAAAATCTACATTACGAAAGGACTGATAAATTCGTTTCCAGTCCTCTGCTACTAATAATCTTGACTGTCTATCTGTAGATGACATGGCATTTCCTTCTGTACTATGATATTTATCTGCTGCATTAACCTAGCATTTAATTTAAACCAATATTTTGGTCAAACTTAAATTTTAGTGTTTCGGAAATATTGTAATTTATAAAAGTAACGGTTACTTGTACTTGTATACCATGTTCAAAAGTATCTACAATGACTTCACTAGCCTGTAGTCTAGGATCGTAATTAACAATTGAAGTTACGTTGTTAATTATTGAAGTTCGTATGTCGTCTGTAAAAGGTTCCCACAATAAATCCCATATAATGCACCCAAATGTTGGATCACTTAATTTTTCCCCTTGACGTATATGGAAGTGATTTAGAAGATCTTGTTTAACTAATTCAAAGTCGTACAAAGACCAATCGTTAGTTTCTTGGGCAACCGTAGAAAAGCCTCTGTAAGCACGGCCTGTACTTTCAGTTTTAGGCTTTGCCGGAACATTTACCCTTTTATATAACTGTTTTTCTAATTCGCTCATACTGTATTTAACCTACTGTTGGAGTGGTGTCATCCACTACTTGTCCTTGTGCGAGGACTGGGCGGTCCTGTGCTTCAGTGTATTGTGCAAGATAGCGAAGTGCGTCTGCTTTTTCATTTCTAAATCTGTTAACTACGCTTGCTCTTACACTTGGTGTACTTCTGCCAAAGTATGCATTACCATTATCTCTACCTCTTTCATTATACACTGCTTCAATAAGTGCAGCATCGCTAGGATTTTGTGTGCCAAGTGTTTGGAATGCTCTTTCAAATATTTTTGCTGCTCCGCCTGCCCCATGCTGAACACTTGTACTCCAAATAACATCACCTACTATCGGCGATCTTGTACTTAGATCAACACCAGTTCTATTTCTAATTGATCTTACGCCGCCGCCATAATACTTGCTTGCAATATATTCATGCTGAGATTCAGCAGCGCCAGCGTCTGTCATAACAGTTTGCCATGTTTGCTTAAATGTATCACTGCCATTCCTTGCAGCAGAGTCTCCGCCGGCTCTTGTAAGTGCTTCATAAACTGCTGGAGCATTTGATTGTGCCCAACCAATATATTCTCCCATTGCACCTGTATTTGCAGCAAGTTGGTATTGTCCGTAACTCCAGCCGCCTGTGCTGTCCCAACCAATTGCAAGCGGGCCATCTCTTCCTGATTCGTATGCTGCTGACAATGTTCCTAGACGATAGTTTCCATCTTCTGGAATTTGTACATTTGAATTATAGTCTCTTCTAGGTACTTGTCCTGTACCAGTTCCAGAACCTCCAGCACGACTATCAACATTTCCGGAATTTATGCCGCCTCCTGAGCCTTGAACGTAAACGCTACAAACTCTAGATGCTTTGTTTTTAGCAAATGTATCTGGAGTTATAATAATATCAGATGCAGGAAGTCCTCCTGGGGCTTCTCTATCAGTTTCAGGCTTTTTATATGCTAATGGATTCATGTTTTCATGATGCGGCCAAGGTTCGTGTTGCGGAGCTCTTGTTAGTATACTTTCGTATGTAACTGGAATTGTGCTACCTGGAAAAACATAAGGCAATGTTACTGTAGGTAACGGAATAACTTCTAATGCAGGTGCTGCTGGTGCTGCGGCAGGGCCATTCATATGAATAAATGTTGCAGTTTCTCTGTGTTCTCTTGCACTCTTAATATGAGTAGACCCTTCAGTTGTAAACCTATTATCTTCGCCACTTTGTAAATGGAAAAATCTATCATTATCAATATAATGATCTCTTAGAATATATTCATGCTTGTCTCTTTTAACCCAAATTTTATAATCTTCTTCATAAACTTTTAAATTATAGTTCCATTGGGTTTCAAATTGCATTCTGCCACTTTCTAGACCACGTGCATCAAATTTAGCACCTTTGCTATAACGTGCAGTTGCTTTCATATTAATATTACGTCCTGCTTCAATGTTAACATCACGTTCTGCTGTAATGTTTAAATCATTTTCAGTCATTATGCTAATACTGTCTTGAGCATGTATATCAATTTTTCCATCACTTGTTAATTCAACCCATGCTGTTCCTCTAGCATTTCCGATATAGATTAAATCTTCCGAATTATGTAGTAATATTTGATGTCCGGTTCTAGTTCTAAGGCGTAGCAATTCATTTTGAGGAATTGTTTCGTCGCCACCTGCTTCTCCGGCTTCTTTGTTAACATAAATTGGTGGACCATTTTCTGCTTGTTCTTTTCTTATAAAGTTGGAATCACCGTCATCCATAACAAAACTATGTCCGCCTAGTCTGTTATAAGGTACATCTATTTTTTCTGGGTTTGCACCAATTTCATATCTAGGGGCATTTGCACGTCTATCTCTTGAACCCGGAGTACTAATGCCAAAAACAGCACTTGGTGCTTCTCGTCTAGCACTTGATGTTGTAGTTCCTCTTACTTCATCTTGTAATAACCCTTGGTTTTCTAAAACGTTTGTAAAATCTTTGTTATAAGGTTTATTAAATAATGTTGGGTCAACAGTCTGTCCTGTTTCAATTTTTTTATTGTATTCGCCAACTGGAAGTTTTCCAGGAACAGGTGGATTTGTTACACGTTCTGTTGATGCTTGTCCAGCTCCTGGAACCATAAAATTCATGTAATCTTCTGGGATACATCCAATCCAATATCCCATGTTTAAATCGCCTTCAGCAAATATTACAAGAACTCTTGTACCAATATCTGGTGGTACCATCCACATTCCGTAACTTTTTTGTGTATACTGAAATCCTTCATTTTCTGTTAAACCTTTGTTAGGAGTAACACCATAAAATGGCATCAAATAACGAACGTTTGCTAACTGACCTGTTCTTTCAGGTGTAGAACCAGAACCAGTATATTTTAAAATTTCAACTTCTAAGCCACCCATGAATTTTCTGTCAAGGTGGTTAACTACAATGGCTTCATACGGGCCAGAGTCTTTTAATTGTGTAGTCCTTGAAGGAGTTCTAGTATAATTTCCTGTTGTCGATGCCATTATTTTTCCTATATATTAATAGTTATAGATTAACTAAAATTCCCTTCCTCTTTGCGGTATTTGTCTGTTTGAACCTGGTGGAGTTGTTCTAGATGCTCGTGCATCATCGGTTCGATCAACTGTTCGTTGTATATAACCCCTATGAACAGCATATGCACGTTCAGCCGGCGTTAGTGATGCGTTTGCTCTGCCGCCGCCGAGATCGTCGTTAAATGATCTTAATCTTTCAACATTTTCTGCATCTTGTTGTGTCCATGCTGTTCCATCGGCTGCGCCTGCTCTTGCTTGTCTTAAAATAGCATCATCATATGTACCTTGGCTTGTATCATTAGGAGTAACATTAGGAGGTGCAGGTCTTGCTTCTGATTGATTAGGAGAAAACCCAGGTGATCCGACTGTACTGCCTGGAGGTCCGCCTATAGTTCCTCCCGTGCCCGAAGCAATACCGTCTCTAACAATAATTCCTGTGTTCCAGTCGTAACGATCATCGTATAAGTCGATAGGTGTGTATGCATAAACAGAACTGTTCCCTCCAAATGTTTCTCTGTTTAATGATTCAGGTGGAGAAATAGGACCACTATAACCAGTTGTTATTGAGCTAGGATAAGCTCTTTGGCCGTTTAATGTTTGTCCGTAACTATCTCTTGGTTGGCCGCCTGCTGCTGCAAGTGCTGCATTAACACTTTCTTGTACGCTATTAATACTATCTGCGGTTCCGCTAATCGCATCTTCAACTGCTTGCATTGTTTCAGGCAACGGAACATCGGTAGGTATTGCTGCCGCAGGAGGTATTAAATTTCTGGCTTCAAGAAATGCTCTGCGAGCTGCTTCTGGAATTTGTTGAATTTCTTCCTCTGTTAATTGTGGCCATATATTATCTTTGCCAATAAATCCTTCTCTAGAATTATCATACCTAGGAATTGCCCTTAGTGTTTCGCTAACTTTTGCTAAAGGATCAAAATTTATACTAGGTCTTCTAAACCCTCTTCTAACATCATCTTCAGGTCCTGCATCTAAAGGTTGATTAGCCATTCATAACTCCTTATTAACACGCTGGCGTTCTCGGTGCAGCAGCTCTTGCTGCTACTGAACTAGCCTGATATTGGTTTGTTGTGTCACCGGCAACTGGTGCAGGAGGTGCTCCAGAGCCGCCAAATGCATCAAGTGATTCTGATCTAGTGTTTATGGTAAACCCGCCGCTGGTTCCTTGTGCTACTGCATATGTAAATCCTGGGTTTGCTTGTTGATAAGCTCTTGCTGCTGAAACTGCTTGATCAATTGACCCAAATCTTCTTCCAGTTGGATTCGGAACAACTACTGCTGCTGGAACTTCTACAATTCCGTAACCTGCATTTGGTGTAGTCGCTACGCCAGCAATACCCGGATTTGATGCAACTGGTGGTCCTTCTTGGTTTCCTGTAACAGGTGCTTTTTCTGCGGCATTATCTCCTAACGAAGTTTCACTATTTTCTTGTATAGGACCAGTATTATTAGTTGTTCCTGGATCGTCTTGTCCTCTACGTCTTATCATTTTAAGGGTCTGCGTAAACTTTCCTCTACTAAAATTATTTGTTACTGCCCATACACTAAACAATCCGCTAAATTGTGGAACAGTTTTAGGAAATTCCATACTTGCTCCGTCAATTTGATAATCAAAAGGTGTTTTAAAGTTTACTACACAAAATACTTCCGAATTTTGGTATGTCATTGTTCCTTCTTCTGTTGCATTTGGTGATGATCCAGATCTTGTTGGAACAAAATTGCCCATTTCTTGTGGAATAAAAAACGGATCTCCTAGAATTTGCATTTCTGCTGTAACCATATCTGTAACTTGGTTAGTAATTCTGTCATGAAACATTTCTGCAATTCTTCGTCTAATGTCTCCAGACCGTGTAGCATTGCCGCTAGTAGAACTAGTTCTAGTTTGTTCTTGGACACTACCTGTAACAGACTTTCTTTCATTAGTACCTGCCTGCTGATTCATAGAAGAACTAGTGTTCATATCAGTATCATTTACTGTTTTGTCAGCACTTGGGGCAACTTGAGTTCCGCCAGTGTTTTGTCCAAAGTTTGAAAATGCAGTTTGTAAAAATGCGTTATTAAAAGAAATATCAAATTCTAATACATCTTCGTTTCGTCCTGTATAGATATAGTTGTATTCTTTTGCGGCAGCCGCTTTTAAACCTTCGGTATTTGCGGGCCTTTCATTAGGAGCGTTAAATTTTGCCTCATCTGCATCATAAGGAATGACACTGTATACATAAACACGGGGTGGTCTACCTACTTGTTGTTCTGTTTCTGTATTTTCTTCAATAAAAGTATAGGTATCAATTTTAAACCATCTTCGAATTCCATTTGCGCCCGGCTCAGTAGATCTAGTTCTAGCAAAATCGCTGTTTAATACCATTCTTTCAATTACTTCGGTAATTGTCATACCTTGGTTAAACTGATAATCTCTTGATTTGTCTGCAGGAGCCAGCCCTGCAGAATCTCTATTTGGAGATCCTCTTAACCCATCGTCAAGATATGAATTTGGTTGAGAACCGTGTGCCTGATTGCCTCCTTCAGAAAAACTGTCAACAAGAGTACTTAATCCAATTTCGTTCATTGCACCTGTATCTTCTGCAAAAGTTTTTAATATTCCGTACATTCTTCCCGCAGATCTAACAGTTGCAGCGATTGTTTCTTCAGATCTTCTTCTAACATCTGCATCAAAATCAGGATGCGGTTGAGGCGGAGCGTTAGTACCTATTCTATCTTGTATTGCTTGCAATCCGTCGTCTATGAGTGCGTCAGGATTTATATTTCCTCGTTGAATATAGGCTGAAAATTCTTCTCTACTTCTTGGAAAAACAATTACATATCTATCAAAAGGTGCAACTGCTCCTGCATTTTCTAATTGTCCAATTCTGTCGTTCATAATACTAGTAACACTTCTAGAAGCAGTTTCTAACACTGTGTGAACAAAATCTCCGTTTGCATTTATTGGTGTTTTTATTTCATTAATATCGTCGCCGAGTCCTGTTTCACTCATAGGAACTGCTTGTGCTTGATAAATGGATCCTTTTCCGTCTACATTAAAATCTAACTTAGTTAATTTAATTGGAATGAAAATTGGTTTAGGCATGTGTGGAGAAAAATTATGTGCTGTTACTCCGTATTCATCCCAACCTACAAAATCAATTCTTAAGCAAAATGGTGCATCCAAATAGTTGGCAAACCCAGAGGTTGCCGCGGCACCAATAATTGCTTCAATAAAATTCCCCATTGAATGTGGTTCATTGACAGTAAATTTTAATGTTGTTCCTAGCGCCACTCCTGTATTTGGATTAGGTGCAAGAACAGCATCTAGTTCTAAATCTTCTATAAAGTATTCTGCATGACCGTTGCCTTCTACTTCGTCAAAAACTTGATACCTTTTATCATAGATGCCGCCGGCGCTTTTGATTATATATGTTTGAAATCCACCGGCGTCTCTATATTGCGATGGCGAGTTATATTCTGCAGAACTTAAAATTCCTAAGGTAATAATATAATTGTAACTAATAAATTCTCTTAACGGATTAGGAATTTTACTTCTCGAAGCACCAGATCCAGATAATCCAGCAACATAGTTAGTTGCCGAAACATCATCAAACTGTCCTAACGGGCTTGGTTCCGGTAAAAATGAATTATTAAAAAATTGGTCAAATTCTGAAACATTTGCTAAAGACTCGGCCATTTGTCTTATAGCATCATATCTTTCGCCAATTGGTTGTGTTAGTTCTGCTAATGGTCTTGTAACAACTTGTACAGTTCTATCTAAAATTTTAGATAGCTCAGGAGCCTTACTTGTTATGCTTTGTACAGCAGAACTAATTGTAGGACTTAATGCTGATGCTGCAACTGGTCCTAATGTTGCATTTGCTAAACCGCTGGCTGCGGCTGATAAAATGTTTCCGGTTGATAATGAGTTTGGATTTGATATAGCACTAATTGCTGTTGTTACTGCATTTAAATTTAATCCGCCTGTCGGAATGCCGAGTGTTGCTGCGGCTTGCGATGCAGCTCTTACTCCGGTATCAAGTACATTTTGATTTTGCCAACCTCGAGAGTTTCCTGATATACCTTCAATTAACCTTGCAGTTTGTTGTACATTTCCAAAAATTTGTTCTGCTTGAGAAGAAACAGTTGATGCTTGGTTTAAAACACGATTACTTCCAGGAACAATTTTATTCACTTGACTGGTTAATGAATAAACTGATCTAAAAGTATTTGGTAATGTAGAATTATTAGCAACAGCACTGATTACGCCGCCTGCGCTTCTTATGTTTGTAATAGACCCGGCTAAATTTCCAGCATTATTTGTGATACTACTAACAGTAGTTGCTATTCTACCAATATCTTTTTGTGATTTTGAAAAATCTGATAACGCAGAACTAATATTTCCTAAAGATCCCAATGATCTATTAGCCGACGAAACCGACCTTGCTATGTCACTTAATGGATTAGTAAACCGAAATGCCATTTATTAATATCCTAGTCTCTCTCGTAATAGTTTTCCTTGTGGTAAGTAAATTCTTGTTCCAGATGTAAAATCAAAAATAGGATCTTTGATTATATTTGGATTGCGCTGTGCAAAGACCCACCACAATTCTTTTTTTCCATACAAGTCAAATGCTAAAAGATCAGGACGACGATTATATGCTGGTGTAATTTCATATAACACATCATCTCCTGCCATAGGAATTGGTTGTGGTTTAAAAAGGTCTAAGTATCCTGAAACATTTTTTGGTGTTTTAGCATAAGGACTTAAATTTGCTGGCATTATACCCACCCCTCAGGCGATCCAATATGCTGTCCGTTAGCATATTCATTTAAACTAAATTTAGCATGACTTCTTCTTGCGTATTGTGGCTGACATGTTACTGTAAATATTCCCTGTATCGGAACATAGTTTATTTCTCCGTTTACTTCGCATTCAATATAATCAACATCTTGCGGCATGTCAGTTGTAAAGTTTGTAATAACAACAGGAATATTATTTAAAACATGAGGTCCGTATCCATTTAATCTTGCAACTAATGGTGGATTTCCCAGTGGGACACTATTGCCATAAAACATTTTTGTCATGGTGCGTAAATAATGAAGTGCTGCTACCCAATACTTTGCATCTCTTTCACTTTCTTGTATAAACTCACCTGTAATTGTTATATTGTCTATTATACTATTCTCATAGGCATAAAAAGGATGATTGGTATGAGTTGGTTGTACCGCAGAATAACTTGCTGAATGTCCTAAAAGTATAGTAGGATTAAACGGAAATATTAATTTTCCTGCTTCTGTTAGAGGTTGCAAAACACTTGCTTCTGCAATTTGTCTCGGCACACTTAAACTTACACGCCAATCGTGTATTTCGTCTTCTCTTGCATTTTCTCCAACCCTTGCTGTAACTAAACTTCTTGTTTGTGGTGCAGCATCAGGACCTACACCTTGAGCAGCATTTTGCGCCATTCTGTTTGCAGTTCCAACTTGTTCAGGGTTAGTTGCACGTTGCGCATTTAGATAATTGTCCATCCATCTTGAACGACCTGGTTCATCTGCAACGTCAGCATTGTCTGTATAATCTACCATAACTCATTGATCTCCAATAGTATTTAGTTGACAAATTTAACTACGTATATTATAATAAATACATTAACTTGGAGAACATTTAATGCGTAAGCGAAATTACCTTAACAATAAGGACATACTATCAGAGATACACAAGTCAAAAAATACTTTTAACAGTTACGTAGAAAAAGAATACGCCGACTATGACATTATTTTAGACAGCGTAGATAAAATAAACATTAGAACTATTGCAGAAGCAAAACGCAACAAAGCAAAACGTCTTTCAACCGAAGATTATGAACGCAGACGTATGGCAGGTGAGCGTGTTAAGCAAGCAGATTGCGAAATCGATTACAAAAAGATTACAAAAGAAGAGTTAATTTTCCGTGTAATGATGTTTGACCACATTCCAGAAGAGCCAGGTCGTAAAAAGAATCCTAAAACAGAAGCAGATCGTAAAACAAAACTTAATTTTCCGCCTTTCCAACACTATAAGTTTAATGACGACGGAGAACTTGTATGTGTAGGCAAAAGTCACTGGATTGGAGGCATGGAAAATGGACATTTTTCAAAGGACCATGGCAAGGCTACTAATAATCTTGCAATGATGTGGATGAAATTGTGCGATCGTTATGCGACACGAGGCAATGTACGTGGATACACCTACAATGACGAAATGAGAGGACAAGCAATACTACAACTTGCACAGATTGGACTACAATTTGACGAATCTAAGTCACAAAACCCATTTGCATACTACACAGCAGCAGTTACAAACAGTTTTGTACGTGTTATCAACATTGAAAAACGCAATCAAAACATTAGAGACGACATCCTCGAAATGAACGACCTAAATCCAAGTTATACAAGACAACACGCAGGAGAATGGGAAGCGGCTGTACGCAGAAACGAAGAAGCAAGTGCTTCGCCATATTCAGAGAAATAGTGGTTGACAGGTGTATAATTACATAGTATACTTTTACAAGTATATATGGAGGATCACGTTTGTTTAAGAAAGCCGCGGTGTTTACGGACATCCATTTTGGCCTAAAAGGCAACAGTCGTATACACAATGACGACTGTGAAGAGTTTATAGACTGGTTTATCGAGCAAGCCCAAGAAAATAACTGCGAAACTGCAATTTTTTGTGGTGACTGGCATCATAACCGAAACAGTTTAAACTTAACAACCATGGATGCAACTATTCGCAGCATGGAAAAACTAGGTGCTGCCTTTGAACAGTGCTTAATGTTTGTTGGCAACCACGACTTGTACTATAAAGATAAGCGTGATGTAAGTTCGACTGAGTTTGCAAGACACATTCCGGGTATTACAGTTGTAGATAAAATACTAGAAAAAGACGATGTAGCACTTGTTCCTTGGTTAGTTGGTGACGAATGGAAGAAAATTGGTAAAATTAAATCTAAATATCTTTTTGGTCACTTCGAACTTCCTAGTTTCTATATGAACGCTATGGTACAAATGCCAGATCACGGTGATCTTCGATCTGAACACTTTGTACATCAAGACTATGTGTTTTCAGGACACTTCCATAAGCGTCAGAAACAAGGTAAAATTCATTACATAGGTAATGCATTTCCACACAACTATGCAGATGCATGGGATGATGAGCGTGGGATGATGATACTTGATAAAGAAAATGGCAAAGAACCGGAATATCTTAACTGGTGGAATTGTCCTAAGTATCGAACTGTTAAACTTAGCCAATTGCTCGACGAAACAGACAAACTCATTAAGCCTAAAATGTATCTAAGAGTAACATTAGACTTACCTGTTAGTTACGAAGAAGCAAATTTCCTCAAAGAAACGTTTATTAAGCAATATGGTTGTAGAGAAATTACCCTTATTCCACTAAAACAAATTGAAGAAATTAGTACAGACTTAGATATTGCACAATTTGAAAGTGTTGATCAGATAGTAGCAAGTGAAATTGCAGAACTTGACACTGAAAACTTTGATAAAAAGATGCTATTAGACATCTATAATGGATTAGAAAATCACGCATGATTAAAATTAAGGATTTAACCGTAAAAAACTTCATGAGTGTGGGCAATCAAACCCAGGCTGTTGACTTTGGTAAGGAACAGCTCACTCTAGTGCTTGGCGAAAACTTAGACCAAGGAGGTGACGATTCCGGATCCCGTAACGGTACAGGCAAAACAACGATAATCAATGCATTGTCATACGCACTGTACGGTCAAGCACTGACTAACATCAAAAGGAATAATCTTATTAACAAGACCAATTCCAAAGGTATGTTAGTCACCCTTCACTTCGAAAAAGATGGAGTAGATTATAGGATCGAACGAGGACGTTCTCCTAATGTACTTAAATTTTTCGTCAATGAGCAAGAACAAGAACTAATAGACGAATCGCAAGGCGACAGTCGTAAGACTCAAGAATCAATTAGCGAACTGCTAGGTATGAGTCATGATATGTTTAAGCACATTGTTGCACTAAACACTTACTCAGAACCATTCCTCAGCATGAGGCAAAACGATCAACGTGCTATTATTGAGCAGTTGCTCGGTATTACTATACTAAGTGAGAAGGCAGAACTACTTAAAGAGCAAATTAAAACAACTAAAGATGCTATTACCGAAGAAACACTTAAACTAGAAGCAATACAAACAGCAAATTCAAAAATTGAACAAAGTATTGAAACACTTATCGGCAGACAACGTGCATGGAAGTCTACACAACAGCAAACTATCGAAAAATTAGAAAAAGGTATCAATGAATTAGAACAACTAGACATTGATAAAGAGCTAGAAAGCCACGAAAAACTTGTAAATTGGACTGAAATGAACAATGCTATTTTGGCTCTTAATAAAGAAAAAAGCACATTAGAGAGTGCATTACTACGTGCCACAAGTTCTGTCGAAAAGGCGGAAAAAGATATCTCAAATCTCGAAGATGCTACTTGTTATACCTGTGGACAACCGTTGCACGACGATAAAAAACAAGAGATTCAGTCAAGAAAAACCAAAGAACTAAACGATGCAATGGCTTATCAAACAGAAGTCGGTAGTAAACTACAAGAAGTTCTAAACGGACTAGAAGATATTGGTGATATTAACGGCAAACCTACTACATTCTATGAAACTGCTAAAGAAGCATACGAACATAGAAACAACGTAGATAACTTAAAGCAAACACTGATAAGTAAACAGCAAGAAGAAGATCCGTACCAGATACAAATTGACGATCTAAACAATACTGCTATCCAAGAAATCAACTGGAATACTGTTAATCAACTTACTTCGTTTAGAGAACATCAAGAATTTTTATTAAAACTTCTTACAAATAAAGATTCTTACATACGTAAGAAGATTATTGACCAAAATCTTGCATATCTAAATAACAGGCTCACATATTATCTTGATAAATTAGGCTTACCACATCAAGTACTATTTCAAAACGACTTAAATGTCGAAATTACCCAACTAGGACAGGATTTAGACTTTGATAACCTATCACGTGGCGAACGTAATAGGCTTATACTTGGTTTAAGTTTTGCATTCCGTGATGTTTGGGAAAGTCTATACCAGAACATCAACTTGTTATTCATTGACGAGCTAATTGATAGTGGTATGGACACTGCTGGTGTTGAAAACTCACTAGGAATCTTGAAAAAGATGGGTAGAGAGCGTGATAAAAACATTTATTTGATCAGTCATAAAGACGAACTTGTTGGTCGAGTTAATCACGTATTAAAAGTTGTTAAAGAAAACGGTTTTACAAGTTACGCCAATGACATAGATTTTATTGAAGAATGATTGATTTTATAATTTTTGGCATTGTAGATAATGCTATAATGATACTAGGTGCTATGACAGGGCTATCTGTCGAAAAATACTTACCGCCATCGTTCCAAAAAGGTATTGGAACAGTGTTTGGAGCAGGTATTGGTAACGCTCTAAGCGATTTCTTAGGTGGTGCCAGTACAGCAAGTTGGGATTTAGCATTTGGCACAGCACTAGGATGTATAATAGGACTAGCATTTATACCTTTGTTTAATATAGTAGTGAAAAAGTATAATGACCGATGATACACATGACCAACTAGCACAGGCTTACTTAGAATACTTTCGTGCTAACGAAGTTTTTGAACGGCGTAACAGTGTAAGAACACATCGCTACGTTAGAAAGTGCTTGCGTGATATAAGAACGCTGGCTAAAGAACGTTCAGAAGAAATACATCTTAAGCACATGGCCAAAAAAGAGGCAGAGAAAAAAGGCAATTCATAAGTACTTCATGCAATGGACTTATGAAGGGAAAACAATTGATACCATACCTGACGAATATGAAGGGTTTGTTTACCTTATAACAAATAAGACCACTGGGCAAAAATACATAGGCAAAAAACTATCAAGGTTTAAGACCACAAAGCCACCACTTAAAGGCAAAAAGAACAAGCGACGAGGCTACAAAGAGTCAGACTGGAAAGACTACTGGGGTAGTTCAGATAGACTACAAGCAGACGTAGACAAGTTAGGCCCAGAAAACTTCACAAGAGAAATCCTGTACCTATGTAAAGGCAGGGGCGAAATGTCCTACATCGAGGCAAGAGAGCAATTTGACCGCCGTGTATTAGAGAGCGACGAGTATTACAATGGAATTATTAATGTTAGAGTTGGCGGTTCCGACAAATTGCGCAAGGCATTGCTAGAACATAGCATCAAGGCAAAACAATCCAACACATAAGGTTGGCGGGCCAGTTCGAAAATACCGCTGTGGAAAAAGTTTCCGTATAGGAACACACGTAACATGCTGAGCGGCATCCGGTAGTAGGGTGTTTGATTGGCATAGATGGAATGTTGGCTGTCGAAAAACTGCACATTACACATAAAAACCGTATGCACTAGGAACGAAGCAACGGGTAATGTATTATAAAGAAAGCATAAGAGCGTCTTATGCACTCTATATAGTACACGATGTCGACGTAGGTTGGGAAAGGTCAGAGCCCATTGTGTAGCAGAAAACACCTACTTCCAAGTCTCGGCTGGGGCGGACTCACATGAAGCACCTTGAGATTAGACGGAACCGTAACAGGTTCCGTCTGACTGAAACAATCTACATGAAACTTAAACATTATCACTTCGTGATAATGTGTTTCTTCATATTACTTACATCAAACAAACGAAGTGTATAGTTTGAGCGTTAGCGAAAACAAATATCTACGAAGTAGATATTAAAAAGTTAAATAAATACATTATACAATATCACTAAGGATTCGTACGAATGAAAATTGCAGAACTCTCCCAAGAAGAACAAAAACAAATTGACGAAGCACCTGCTGGAATGCTAGGCCAATTGGCTAAAAAGGCTGGTGCTGCTGTACTAGGTAAAGTTCCAGGTTTAGGAAATGTTGCCGCTAATTTAAAAGGTAAGGCTGAAGTAGGAGATACTGCAAATGCTGTGTATAAAAAGTTTAATCAGTACTTAGGCACACAAAATAAAAATGTTAAGACTGCAACCGGCGACGACTTATCAAACTTTTTGCAAAATACCTATAACTATAATCAAGCAAAAGTTCCACAAGGCGTACTCAACAAGCAACAAGTTTACGATATTATTACAAAAATGGCCCAAGACGGATATGCACAACAAGGAAAAGCCGGTGGAGGTGCTGCTGGAGGAACTGCCGCGGGCGGGCAAGCCGCTTCCGGTGGACAGCAAGGTACAGCACAAGGTGGACAACAGCAAGCACCTGGACAGCAACCTGCAGGTCAACAAGCCGCGCAAGGTGGACAGCAAGCACCGGCCGCCGCAGGCGGTACTGCCGCAAAGCCAGCAGCCGCTGGTGCTAAAGGTGCTACAGCAGCCGGTGGTGCTGCTACTGAAATCCCAGCAGATGTACAAAAAATGTTAGATACACTATCAGCAACTGAGAAAAAAGCCCTAGCAGGAATGTTAAAATGAAACTACAAGAAGTAACACTATACGAAAATCGTTCACATAGAATACTAAAAGAAGGTTGGCATGATCTTACTGAAGCACAACAAAAGTATCAGTTAAGATGGGAACGTGAATTATTTCCGTTGCTGGAGCAATATGTAAAAGTAGCAGAAGCAGAACTAACAGCAGATCAGATTCAAGCAATTTTTAAAGGTGCAGAAGCAAATGCAATGGCATCTGGTACAAACCAAACTGCACTAGGTAAAGCAGGCTCAGCAGCAGGC
>Ga0129348_1000032_pt1 | contig 38644 bp, 27 predicted proteins | sample CPBDNA_4_FD_94424 | JGI IMG/M metagenome (GOLD analysis project Ga0129348, IMG submission 94424) | Freshwater to marine salinity gradient microbial communities from Chesapeake Bay, USA - CPBay_Sum_27_0.8_DNA | ecosystem: Environmental > Aquatic > Marine > Coastal | place: USA: Chesapeake Bay...
ATTGGCAAAAGTTCTAGCAGCCGATTCGTCTAGTATACATTGAGTTGGATTTTCCTCCAACATCTCGGAGCAGTAATAAAATCCAGAAGTATATAATTGATCAGGGATACCATCGCCGTTGGTGTCTCTAGACATTCTAAGTAAGTCTGGGAACGTGCCGCTTGTAATGTTATTCCCCGCACCATCATCAATAAATATCGCTGAGAGTGGTGCGGAGCAATTATACCCTTGAGCAAACAACTGATAAGCAGGACCGACCGTCCCACTAAAGGCTCCAGTGTGAGGATATCCTCCCTTGAAATAACCACTAAGATCTGTTTGCAACACCCGCGCACTTGATTTGGGTGTCCAATAGATTCTAAATGGACCCTGGTTTTTACTAGCATGTGGTCCTGCGCCAATCATGTAGTTGTCTACAGAGCCACTAACAATTACTCCAGCAGCAGCCAACTTCTCTTTTGCATCTTGAGTAGTATTAGCCTCTAGAGGGAAGAATCTATGGAAAGTAGAATTCAGGTCTGTTCCCTGAGCAGGAACCCAAACAGAGCTTCCTGCTCCGAACACATCAAACACACTAAGCGGTCCCGTTCCTGGGGTCCCTGAAGGTGCCCCATAGGCAGGAATGTCATAAGCATTCCCCGCATTGGTTTCGTCCACGGAAGAAGCCCAGATGGCACTAGGACCATGATACTGAGTGCTTGCAGGGTGCATACCACTTACAGATAAGTAAGAAGCGTTAAGTCTGGAGGTGTCCGCTATGTTCCAGATCATGAACTTATCACAATCTGTTCCACTAGTAGTATAATAAAATCCGTCTAAAGGACTATCATTAGTGCCTAGTGGGAAGTGAACATTTTTAACATTTACCACGCTGCCCTCTGTGGCTCGCAACGCTACCCCACCCTGAGTTATTTGAGCGCGACCAGACCAGTTAGGTGTGCCTAGAATAGGAGTGTCCGCAACAAAGAAACCGTTTGTCGCTCCCGTATCATTAAACCTAGGGAAGGAAGGTATAGCAAACCCAAGCCCCGCAGCCAAGTTATCTAAGTTGTAGAAGTTTATAGCCGAAGAGTCTTGAGGGTTGGCGTAAAACTGCAAGGAGCCTGAGGAAGTATATGCACTTGTTTCAAAATCACCTATCAGATAATCTGAGCCAGCCTCTAGAAGACCTGCTCCCAAGGAGGTTCTTCCCCAATTCGCTGGGAAAGAGCCCATGTCTTTTAAGTTTATGGTGGAATTCCTATTAGCAACCAAGCACGCCCTGGTAGCATGAAGCTCCACAGAGGTATGGTTTAGCTTAGAACTAAGATCAAAGCCGCTAACCTCAAGCCCAAACTCGTCTCGCGCTCTGGCTGGTTCGATGTTCAAGACCGAGTTATCCTCAACTAGAACATCTACACCAAACTGTCCCATGGCAGTAGGTCCATGAAGATTAATAGTAGAATTATTTCCCGCGTAAATTCCAGCCATACGCTGTTGATATGAAATTCCCGCTGGACCATAAACGAAGTTGCACCCAGTATTACTACCGAATAGGGATACTTTTGAGGAGTTTACAGCTTTAATAGCACTTCCGTAATTTGGTCTAGAAGCAACACCACTAACTTGTATGTTGGGGTGAATTAGATCTAGCATAGAACCATCATTTACTGAGATGGCTGGTAGCGGAGCATTCACATTACCGTCCCAAAGAATAGCACCATGCTCTTCTAAGAACTTAGAGTTACCGTAGGTCGTAGGCATGTTGTTCTTTCTTCTGAAAGAAAATACACTATTGCCTCTAAGGTCAATATGCTGTCCATTTGCCGACATATCTAGCTGATGTCTATCAGCCTGCCCCGCATCGGTTGGAGCGGTCAGGGAATCAAAGATAAACTCCGAGTTTCTAGATCTAATAGCTTGGCTGCTATGAGCGTCAAGGCAAAGGTTTTCGTAAACGAATTTAGAAGAATCCGCTTGCACTCCTTGATCATTTCCATAAAAATCAATTAGGCCCTTTACATTCACCTCAGAGTTATTGATAATCATTCCATAACCCGTGTTGAGTTCGGATCCTAAAATACTCCCTCTTAAGGGCTCAGTAGCGACTGACCTTCGAACTCCTCCAAAAAGCTTAGAGTTATCTAATACAAACCCCGCATAATTTCTAGAGGAAATTACCTTGCAGTCAGAACCAGAGGCACCATTATCTCCAACGGAGTCGAAGTCCAAACCAAGAGGAAGGGAGCTTACAAGAACCTCACTATTAACCGCATGGAACCCGTAGCCTTTTTCAGCCACTCGGGTAGTGATGCTGTCTAAGTGATAGTTTCTATACGCAAACGCCGACCTGGAGAGAGTGACACCGGAGTTAAGGAATTTCCAGCCAGAGTCTTTAGCTCTCATACCCACACAATTCTCAAGAACAACCTTGGAATTTACGATCTCAATAGCATAATCATTAACGGCTGCTGTATTCTTGGCCGCATCTACAAAAAAGTTTCTAATGTAGATGGGTCCATCACAATTCTTAACGGTAATTTTTCCTAACTTATTAAGGTAAGTGTTGCCACCAACCCCAACATCACCACCAGCAATGGTGTCTCGGTATATGTTTGCGGAAGTTCTTTGATTTTGAGCACTAATATCTAGTGACTGTAAGGTATTGTCAAAGCTAGTGTTTACCGTGTTTTCGTAAGGACCCAAATCAAACAAATTAGCGTCGCCATTTTGAAATAAATTTCTATCTACAGCCACTGCAAGCGGTGCTTTCCTTAGGGTGTGTCTAGGATAAATTACTCTGTGAGTGTTATTATTAACATCAGTATTCGAAACACCATCCAAGACAGGCGTGCTAAGAGAAAGGCACGAAGCATCAGAAATTGCATTACTCAGATCTATAGAACTAAGTCGGAAGCACATTTTGTGAGATGAGTTTTGTGCTGGTATATTTAGACCGTCGCACTCGGAAGAAGCATCATAAGCTCTACCAAAAGCTCGGTTGATGATCTCTATAGAACCCCCCTCCTCAATTCGGAAGTTATGTAGTTCTAAATCACCTAAGTCTCCAATTGTCCCAACCTCAACCAGAACAGGGAATCTAACCACTTTGGGGATAGCTGCGATACAGGAGCTAAGTTCAGTGAATACTGTTCTATCCGCTGCTAAGACTGCTGGGTCGGCGTTGGCGGAAACAGATAATGCGAACCCAGGAACTCCTGCGGAGGTTGCGAACCCCTGCTGTTCCCAAAGAGCGTATGTCCTCTCCTCTAGGTCGTAGAGAGGAAGGTTATCCTGCTCCCAGTTGTAGAAAGAGCTAGTGTCGAACTTCGACACATAAGGCGTCCACGCATTAAATAGCTGGACTGTGCCGCTACTGGTGTAGATGTCGTTTTGATTAAATGGCATTTTAGAAGTTCAAGGTCCATCTGAAGATGAGACTAAAATCGCTAGTCTTTCTTATATTACTAAAGGTTCTGTAGCAAACTAACAAGGATTTGTCGTCGGTAGCTCCCGTTGGGTTTTTCATGAACATACCCACCTCATTTATGTTAGCTGGCGAGCTATCTCGTTCAAGTCCATTGCACGCTTCCTCATCTAGAACCAAGGTGTACCTCACGGAGGAATCGGATATCCTTGTGATTTTGTTTTTGGGAATCAAGGGGAAGGCTTGGTTAAGGATGTCAGCACCATTCTCTATTTGAGTTGCCTCTTTGATGAATAGGTTGCTTCCACCACCATACTCGGCCTTAGTTAGGTCTCCTGACAATGCAAAAATAGAGCTAGGGACAGTTGAATAGGCTTCATGAGGCCCAGATACCCCAACTTGGAATCTTTCAATCTGATAATCTAAGATCTCATTCGAGCCAGACCCAGTGAAAAGGTAGGAAAGGCCCACGCCCATCCCCGATACGATGACGTTGCTGTCATCTAAAACCACTTCCTCCTGACCATCAGAGTATCTTTTGATGATGGTCAGGTGTCCGTTAATGCCTAATTCGTCAGTAAAGTTTTTCATAGGAAGTGGAGCCTCCACTTGATTGTTAAGTCGGCGTACTGATTATAATCAGTAATATATGTCAAGTCTTTTGACACAGTTTTTCTACAGAACAGTTTATACTTTCTAGGATTATCTAGTACCCTAAACTCAAAAGGTGGTGTATTTCCATTTAGAAGAGACTGTTTCATATCTATTGTCCACAAACCCATCTGGTAAATACCACCAAAGACATTCAGGGAGTGAACATCATCCTTAGATAATTTAGTAGAATACTCAACAGTTCCGTTAGTAGCAAATGCTGAGTTAGCTGATATGCAAAGCCCGTTTTGAGTGTTAGCAAAAGGATATCCAGGATTAGGGACGGAACTCATTATCATGGTTATAAATCCACTAATATCCATTGAGCTTGCGTCATTCGGATAGCTGCCTGTGGTCAGAGTTTTGACAGCCTGGGGACCTCCAGGCTCAAGGTAATATAGTGCTCCCCGCGCGGTGGAACCTGTCTCGCTGGCACCCGCTGGATAGCTACCCATTAAGTTTCCTACGAATTCGGCAGAAGTATCGAAGTCCGTTCCTTGCGTAATATGATTCCTAATAGCTGAGGGCATAAAGTTGACATGTTGCCCGTTTCCTGGGTACAAAGAACTGATCGCAACGTCTATGGAGTCTATCTCTATAGCAGAAGATACATCAGAATTTTCAGACAACACTCTACCTGCGGGATTGGGAGCTTCTACAAGAAACCCCTGATTAGGTTGATAAACATTATCCTTATCGTCTACAGTCTTCCATCCGGCAGTATTAAGGACCCCAGTAACCTGTAAGTTAATAACAGTCCTGATTTTGTTGAACTTCTGCTCATAAATATCTCTACCAACTTTTTGAAACGCCTCTGATCCTGTTCCGAAAGAAATGGCCTGAATCGTATAGTTCGATGCATCAACAATTGAGGATGTGGCAAAATCCTCCACACCCGATAGAGAGGGGGATACCGTCATAATATCAGCTAATAACTCTCCAGCCCCATCAACTAACATGTTGGGTTCTTGAAGAACTAACTTATCTCCACTCCAAACTTCTACTTCGCCTCTCATCAGTTGTCGAACTCCACTAGTGTATAATTTTGATAGGTTCCGTCTTTAGTGTGTTGCACCCAATCCGGTTGAACTTTATAGTTGAGTCTGCTACCTCCACTAAGCTCTAGAGAATCCTCAGTTATAGTTGCATCCCTAGATGCTAGGTTGGTCGCGTACTGTCCTATACCTTGTCCCATCAATCCATTATAGAACTTTAATACATCACGAAGCTGATCTTTTGATAGCTCCAAACGATCCTCTTTTACGAACGGAGTGAATGGAATACCCTTAGTCTCTACCCCATGCCCTGTGCCAATAGAAGCTCTATCCCTAAGGGTCTTATCTTGAAGCTCAATCGAGTCTAACAACCAATACTTTTTATCATTTAAGGTAGGAACAAAGAATATTTCTACAATATAGTTGGTGTCATCTCTATTTACTTGTTCAGTAATCTTATACTGCTCTTCTTCAATAGGAATAATATCAAGATACTCGTAGTTATTATGTATGGTAAAGTTCCTGGTGTCAAAGTCTATCGAGAAAGTTTCGAAGTAAGAATCCTTAATATTGTTAAGAGAAACATTGTTAATGACAGAATCCGTTTGCGACACATTTGCAAGGCAGTTGACACGCTCTGACGGATCAGGAAGCTTTATATCAAAGTTATACTTATGAGAAAGAGTATTTAGAACTAACTCTTTGGAGATCCTACTCTCATTGACTGGTTGCCACTTATTTAATGGCGTCCATACCCACATCAGATCATCTACGGGCTCAGTATGAATCCACACACCAAGCTGACCGCCACCCAGAATCTCGGAAAACTCCTCAGCTACTAAAGATTTTATCTTTAGGTTGAATGTGTGATCCTTGATGAAGTAGTTTCTCCTCTCTCCATAGGAGGATAGGTCAAACCTCATTCTAGGAAGACCCCCAAGAGACTTACACTTTATAACGCGATTGGCTATGAGATCATTCTCCTCTCCAGGAACTGCGAAAGAGTTATCTATATCAAAGATAGAGAATTGATTAGCTGAGGGAGCCCCAGAGATATCACAAAACTCAATACCGCTAAGAATTTTAGCATTCCTAAACTCCGCATTATAAACATTGCCAGGGATAAAAGTTCCAGACAAGGGGATTACACTCTGCCCAGCGGCATCAGCAACAAATGTTCCATCAGCAGACTCGTTCCACACGGATACGGTGTTTATCGGCTCTGCGGATCTAACACTTGATGCCACAAAGTCTCCAACAAACTCACCATCAAGCTCTAAATCACAATTGAAAAGTCCGAGACCAAATACTTGACCGAATATATTACCTCCAGACTCTTCTAGGGAGTTTCCGCCCAATGCGTGCTTGGCAAAATACTTAGAATATTCACGGTGCAGTACATGCAGCCCTTTACCGAACGCAAAGTTCTCGTAATCAGCAAAAGAGTTGAGGACATAACCACTAGCGATAGCCTCGTTTGCTAGACTCTGAGCATTGTTTTTCCAATAAGCATCTGAATCATATGCGCTTGTAGAGAGTAGAATTTGCTCCCCATTGTCGAGCGCCTTCGATTCGAAAAGCTCATGCATCGTGTTGTATAGCTCGGGCAACTGACCTCGATCAACGTACCTAGCTGTAGCTGCTAATTTCTCTGGCATCTTGGCGTTTGATCCTAGTGCAGACAAACCTCTATATGGGAAAGTGGTGCTAGTATCTATGCCTGAGAATGTTCTGGTTGACATTAGGCCCTCACATTCGTCCCAGATCCCAGAAGGATTAATGGGGTCAACCACTGGGTGAAACTTGCCAGCAGAAGCAACGTACCCAAGCGTAAGCTCACCTAATGAGGATGCTAAGGAGTGCTCCAATGTGGAGGGGTCGTAGCTCACAGGTCCATTAAAGCCAGTCCTATCGTAGTACCCCTCTAAAGGCAGTAGGTACTTAAGATTTCTTCTCCTAATAGCTCGTCTAGGAACACTATCGAGCGGTGTGATAACTGCCGTTCCTGAAAGCAGAGGATCAGTAACGTCATCTACTGCGGCTCTTTTGAATGTATTTAATCCGCCTCTTCCCGCATCAGAGTCTAGGTTCGAGTCACCTCCTCCTGTAGCAAAGGACATAGCGGCTCCACTATACTCAAAGTTTCCTAGTACGGAGCCAGATGTGTATCCCACCCTATTATCGTCGTGATCCAACCCAAGATACTCGAAAGCTGTGGAAGACATTTCAAAATCATCTTGAGCACTTGCGGTTAGGTTAACTCGGGTGATGGCATGTGCGGGAGAAAACTCCCTAGATACGCGAGCAGCCTCATATAGTGCGTACCTGCCATCCCCCTCTAAAGTAGATTTTGAGAAATCAAAATCTGTCTCATCGAAGTTAACAAACAGGTGAGAAGATTTACCATTCCAAAGGCTCAGAGCATTCTTCTCATAGTCAGAAATGCTCAACATCACGCTATCAAAGTTGGAAGGTGTTTGCGTTGAACTAAAGAACATTAAGAACTCATTCAAAGCTCCGAGATCAGACTCATCAGTTACTGCGCTACTGACTATAAAATTACCTGTCTCTTCCGCAAAGCTCTCTGTGACCTTGAAGCACTTAAGTCTCTCCACTAAAAAATCTACCATAGGCTTTGTCACAGAACAATCTCTATAGTATTTTACCTCCTCAAAGGGAGGCAGTGGGAAGTTTCTTCTTCCCCTATAATTAAACAAGAACTCTAAGTCGCCTTTAAACTTTAGGTAGGTTGGACGCTGCCCCGTTGTAGGATGCTCAACTCCAGCCATATAGACTCCCTCACCAAGAGGTCCGAACCCGTAAGCAGCGTCCCAAGCTTTACTCTCTCCAAATAGTTTAGCGTCCTGCTTATACGCCTGGAAACCTGGGTCGGTGATCTTATGAATATGAAAGCCTCGCATAGAGGGCTCTCCTATTGTTGTGTACCTCTTAGTCTCACAACCCTCTGAGTCTAACTCCCAGAACTGAGGAACAGGGAAAGGGCTGCCATGGAATAAGAAGTTCTCTGGGAACCTCTTATACATATCCAGTAGGATACTATCTGTCACTAGCTGTAGATTCTCTTCTAGACTGCTTGTGCTATAGTTGTAAACTCCACCCTCGACAGCAAGAGCCCTCGTCCAGGTCTCTAGATTTTTGAACAAGGGAGATTCGGTCACTAAAGCATACCAGATAAGGTTTGGTAAGTAAGATTCCCAAAGCTCCTGAACCTGACCAGAAACATCAAAGACAGAATCAATAATTAAGGCATTTAGAGCCGACTGTATGGCCTCCAAAGTTCCTGATTTCTTGTAAAGATCTATGGCTAATCTAAGTTGATGTCTCCACTTGGTGGGAGAGTTCCCTCTTAGCTTAAAGCCAATAAGATCCGCAATGTACTGAATCTGCTCGTCTCTACAATTTTCTATATCGTAGATCAGAGATATGTTTTCAATCTGATCAGAGATGTCAGCAAAATGATACCCCAGAATATTAGAAAACTTCCTATGAGGCCCTTTTGACACCAAGTCCTGCAACTCTAGTTGAGAGTCGATATAACTATTAAAAGCATCCTTAACTCTATAGTCTCTCTCATCTATGTAGAGAGGAGAGTAAGCAATGTCAACCAGCGTCTTTAGGTTATCCAGCTTCTGAGTCCCGCTCGTATAAGTGGCTACTACTCCAGCACTAGAATCCACAATAGCGTCTGCCGCTCCAGAAACAAAACTAGTGGGTAGATACTGTCCGAAGGAACAGGTCTCATTATTTCTCCACAAATACTCAGTTAATCCTTTCACTCCATCAACGGTAGTTAGGGACTTTCCAACGTACAGGGAATTAAGAGAGTCTAGTACATAGCTAGATGGAGAGTATGTCAGACCACCATCGGCTGAGGTGTTTAGGAAATAAAACCAGCCCAGAGAATCAACCAGATAATTGTGAACTGAACTGGCGTCTTCGTTTCCTGTGAGCGCAGAAAGAGTTGTTATATTCTCTTCAAGGGATCCTGTCTCTGTCTGGGTTGCAGGGACTAGTATTGGTAAAAGAACAGAAGATAAGTATGAAGAAAACGATGAAGAAGTTGAGAAGTCTATGAAGCTTTTGCCTAGTGGCTGAAGGATCTTCGTTTCGAACGTAAACGGATTTATCTTCGTAAGCTCATTTTGTTTTACAAAGTATTGAGAGATGCCACTAATGTTCTCCAAGGAGCTAGTCTGAGTGTTCTCTACTCCCGAAATAGATAGAGTTGTGGCTACATTATCCGCGAACTGAACGTGCCTGTTTATTAGATCAGAAATAGGATCTAACTCTGTACCACTAAGCTCCAGATCCTTTTGTTGATACACCTCAGGCGTAATTAACTCAACCAACTCTACGAAGTTAGTTTTTGTATAATTTCTTTTCTTCGGTGTATTCTTGTTGACGCCCATCAGTCTAGTAGAACTACGTTAATTGTAAGATTGTTTAGTTGTGCAATCTCATTGAAGTCTAGCGTCACATCCTGATCGAGGTTATCTATGCTAGAGTATCTAACCTCCTCCACCTCAAAAATCTGTCGGTTTAGCTCCGCTATATTAAGGTCTTCTCCAAAATCCCTATTGTCTGCATTCATGTAGTTAAGAAGCTTACCCCTCACCTTATTCTTGATTGAGTCTTGATTCTCTTCCTCCTCTCTATCAATTCTGATAGTGACTCCTAGATCTAGAGTCCTGATAAGCCCATCTACAATAACTACATCATCAGTAGCCATCCTCTTGGGATTAATGGCTGCTAGTAACTGAGTCTTAAAATTGGTTGTAGCCCTTTGTAGCTGTAGCTCTGAAGCCTTCTCTAGTACATAAATGTCGATCACGTTTGCCGAAGCGTAGGCTTTTCTCGTAGCCGCTTTTGCTTTGCCTACAGTTCCAAAATTGCTGATAAAAGTGTTGGCAAAGACTGTATAATCCTCAAGGGTAACAAGGCGATCCTGTCTTCTAAAGTTAAGCGGAGCATATTTCTTTGCGTGCTCTATAGTTTCTGCGTTAGAGCCCCCCGTTGCTTTACTAGTATTAGTCAGCGTGCCGCTTTTACGTTCTGTGGTAGTTACATTGGTGTTTATAACATCCTTCCCTATGTTTCCTCGGGTTCCTCCACCAACTCGATATTCTACTCTGAAGGATGCCGTATCCTCTGGAGATATACCCGCAGTGCCATCACCAAATACTACGGTAGCGTTATAATCGTCATCATAAACCACCTCAAAGATTTTGTCAGAAGAGCCCGACGCATAATATACGTTAGGCACTTCTACGAAAGCTCCTTGAGTGTCCGCATTAGGAGAATTCACCCACACACCAACACTACCTTCCACTACAGGTCCTTGAGTCAATGGAATTGTTTTTATTCCGTCTGTCGCGGCAAACTCGCCTGATTCAGAAACTAGAGCACCCTCTTGAATAACTAAGTTACTCCACACAGACCCCGCTGATCCAGTATCGTCATCAGATTCTTCATGATCTAAGGGCAATTCTCCAGAAGAATTTACAATATCCACCAAACCGTTTACTACTTTATATAAAGTAAAACTAAGACTACCTCCATCCTCTGGAGAGTTAATCGTAATAACTCTATCCGCAGCATTAATCACATGACTCTCTGCGGCAGCATTAAATGTTATTTTAGCATCAGCCGCTGAAGACAAGGGGCCTTTCATACTGATTCCAATTAGTTCTAGTAGCTTTTTAACACTAGACCTTTGTTGTGCCGTAGCCAAGAAGTTCTCATTAGCAAGCATGTCAGCCTTCATGGACATTACTGCGCCCATGTATGCTGCTAATTCCAGGAACATCATCCCCAAATCAGACTCCACAAAATACTTGTAATCGTCGGGATATACCACCTTGGCATAATCTATGAGCGACTGCCTCAGTGTTAAGAAATCTGTGGCTGCGAAGTTTATAAGCGTAGGTCTTTTAGATACTGGTATATTAGCCAGCTTCATAAAGTCCGAGGATATTGTTCCAGAAAAATTCATGATATAGTTACTCCGACATCAAAGACTTCTAAGTCAGCAGTGTCTAACTTTAGTGTTAATATAACTCTCAAAGAGTTTCCTCCAGCGGGTCCTGAATCTCCCGTAGGAAATACCCCTATTTTTTGTATCGTAGCTCCAACTATATAATTTCTAAACGAAGTTTGTATTTCTCTCTTAATGCTGGAGAAGGTAGTCTGGTCCAGAGGTTGGAATAGGTAACGTCTAAGGTTACATCCGTAGTTAGGGAGCATCAGACGCTCACCGCGCTCAGTTAGTAGAAGCTGCTCTACGGCATCTTTAATCATGTTGATGCCAGAAGATTTAGAGAAAAATCCCCCAGCTTTTCTAGAGCCCAACGGAAAGGTCAGCCCAAAAATCTCTTTTCTTTGAGACTTTGGAGCTTGCATATTGTATCGGCCCTGAATGGATCCGTACACGTTGGTTTCTAGATTAGCAGCCATTATATCTTAATGTTTTTGAAGAAGCCTCTCTGAGCATCGTAGTTCTTTTTAACTTCTAGATTATCTAGGGGCCTTGAATAAAACTTTAGACTTCCTACATGCCCGCGAAGACCACTTATTGTACCTCCTCTATCACCTCCCATGAAGTTGCCGTACTCATGCATTCCGTCCGTATATCCGCCCCCAACGAGCCAAGGAGTGTAGAACGGGTTGAGTAAGGGTCCTTGCTTGATAGTCGTTGGACCATCAACCGTGGTGGAAGAATATTGAAAGCTGTTATCTTTCTTGAATGAGGGCAGGGATACTGTTTTATTTACGTCAACACCAAATACCTGACTAATAGATGACGTAGCCACCTCCTCACCGTCAGCGAACATTTTAATGGTGTCTGTTCGTGGGTTACATGTAATGTCTATCAGAACAAACTGCGAAGATACATTACCAAAATCGCTTGCAGACAGGTCCACTTTCATCTTGTAGAATGTTTCGTAGTCCTGACACTCATCATTATTAACAAATGACATAGAGGAGAAGTCTCTAGCTTGTGTGGGCGCTATGAAGAAGCTCAGAGAAGAAACGGGGTCGTTCAGAGCTTGCTCGTTACTATATCCTGCGCTCGCCTGGGTGATTCTTCTATCTCTTGTGAAGCCGCAAAGCATCCCTCGAACAAACTCCCCACCACGTTCAGGTCTTAGGAAGTCTAGGTCTCTGTAAGCCCCTGTGTGGTCAATGGCAGAGGCATTGGGGTTGTGTCCCACATTCTCCGATCCAAAGAGAACCTTGGTCAACGAGGACGCCGCAGGACCCCCATCGCCACTAAGCCACCCAATCTCTCCATCCGTAATATTAGGAACATGAGCCCAGCACTCAATAGTAAACCCATTTGACGAATAAGTTAGATCTCGGAATTCAGCCGTATCGGGGAGCCGTACAAAAGACCCCATGGCGGACGCTGCCTCTGGGTCAGTGCTCTTGTTCTTAGTTATACCTTCTAGGTACGGAATGGCTATCCCAGAAAAGAAGACCGACTGCCTGTTAGTACCTAGTAACTGTGCGTTGTTATACATATTATCAGTCGCACAATTTGTGACATTAAAGTTAGTTGACGAAGGCAACTCTAATCCTGTGTCTAAGAAGTTATAAATTGCGAACAGGTCTTCATAAACAATCTGATCAGTTAGGGACAGAACAGTTCCCGAAGTCTCTCCTGATGGGCTATACAAAATACTCCCCTTTCCTACTGTGGGCACCGCAAGCTGATCGAACGATATTGAGGCCACCTTAGGTCTTGCTGGGCGAACGAACTTTGTTTCTAGAGGAAGGACAATACCATCGACATCTGCTTGTTTGAATACGAGCGCCTTCTGTTTTTCCAAGTCCACCGACAAGTTGTACTTCTCAAGGAAGGAAAAATCATTTATAGGAATATCTCCAGGCCCGAACTCAGGCCCACTAAGATCACCGTAGACTTGCCCAGCCTTAACAGCAACCTCGATCTGCTTCTTCCTTCTGTTGATCTTGCTGTTATGATTTGCAATCTCAGACATGATAAGATTTCGCTGATTAGTTACAATTGCAGTGCCGTCGCCGTACTCGTCAATAAAGCCTCGAAGGTCTGAAGACAAATCGTATACATGCTTATCTCTCTGCTGCTTGATTACGGCAAGAAAGTGATCTTGGTTGTAGTAGTGCTGAAGTCCCGCACTATCGTCTATCCTATTCGGATCAAAGATGTTATCCGTAAACTTATTTAAAGATTCTATAGAGATCGCTTGACCCTTTCCACCCAGGTTAGGGTCATAATCATATTTCCAAGCATCACCAACAGGAACCATTCCCGAAATAGCTAGGTATACGGGATCGAGTCCGCCGCCATAAGAGTCGTAATATAAACCATCGTTCGTTAGAACGTAGGAACCCTCAGTAGTTATTGGAGGTCCGTAGGTTAATCTGAATACAGGATCATCGTCCACTAGCCCTGGATCATCCTGAGCGACTCTCTCAAAATCGGTTCCAGAAAGGAAGGGATCCAACTCCCCTGAGTCTAAGAACTTAGGCTCTAAAGAAGGGTCATTGGCTCGGGCAAGAAGTATTGTGTCTATGTCCTTGATCTTTTGGTCAGCTTGCTTTATAAAAGAAGCGGCTTTATCTAGACGGGCCTTATCCCCAGCGTACATCGTTTCAAAAGCTTCATTTATTTCTTGTTGAGACAGCGTGGCTCTTTGAGTGGAGGAGTTTCCTGACTGATATGATTGTAGAGTGCTAAACTTATCCAAGCAGTCGGTGATAGCGTTTATCTCGTTCATTACGTTGTTGTAGTTTTGATAAAGCTGTGCTCCGAAAGAGGCCGCATACTGAAAAGCGCCCAAAGCTCCTGCTAAGTTATTTTTAGTCTGATTGTCGTCGTTGTCGATCCCCATCCAAGCGGAGTCTGATCTAAATTTAAACGTGCCCGTTTCTGTGTTAAATTCAATAATGCCCGTGTTTAGCATCATCTTCTTGAACACTTCTTTAGTTACCTCGTTAGCCTTAGCTTTGCCTGAAGAGATTTGTGACCTAATGTCTGTGAGTATGGAGCTAGGTAATAGACCCAAGGCTTGATTAGCTAGATTTAGCATACAACTAGGCATACCAAAAGACATGCCTAAAGCCTGAATAGCTCCTGTTCCGGTTTGTCCCTGTACCTTTAGGAACGTATCTAAATCGAATGACGCCATCTTAGTATGTGGTTACTCCTGTATTGTCGTAAGTGCTCTGAGGGTTCGGAATGTTGGGAGCAGTGGGTGAGGCAGTCTCACTTGCTAGGTAAATCTTCGACCCATCTATATCTACCTGTCCAGAGCTTTCTATATCAACTTTTGAGCAATTAACGCTATATTTTTGGCACTGAAGGTTCATGTTCCCACCTGCTCGCATATTTATGTCTCTATCCGCAGAGATATTTACGCTGCCTGTGGTCTTAATTGTAATACCATCTGTCCCATCACCGTTCGTCTCTATAACTATTTGCTGGTTTCTCCCCGACTCATTCAGGCACTCAATAAATATCCTACCCTCCTCCGCTTGAGTGAATACGTTCACATCCTTCCACTTGCTTTGAATATTTACATTTCCAGCATTGATCTCTTCATCGCTCTCAAAGGGAACTCCGTTAGCTAGGTTAAGTAGCTGAAGCTCTCTGCCCGCCTCATGAACCACGATGTCGGTCTGAGACTCGGTGTTGATATACTTTTGAGGTCCTACAGTCTCGACCTGAATGGCTCTAGCGGGGATGCCTTGAGCCTGCGGATCGTCAGTCAGCGTTATTCTACTTCCATTACCCGTGTCTAAGATAATGGAATCAATGGTAGGAGCATCATGAAGCTCTACTTTCTTACTTCTAGACGAGTGTAGCCTAACATATCTGTTGAAGAACCCAGGATTGTACTCATCAGAAATAGTTAGTCCTGCGTTCTGAGGGCTCTTGAACAGATACTTTAAAGGAGCACCCCTAGCCTTGTATATCTCAGGGTCTACGCGCTCTAAAGGCATGATCTCAGAATCTTTTAGAGGGGATCCTGTAGTCTCTCTAGGCTCTGGAGCGAACGTAGTTCCCATGTAATACCAACTAACTCCTCCTGTAGGGCGACAAACTAGAATCTCAGTACCCACTTCAGGTACGGCAACAAATGCACCAGAATCGTTAGATCCATAAGGGCTAACATAGTATACTTCTTGTTCTGTATTTCCCTCAGCAGCGACATTTGCCAGAAAAGTTCCGCCCCGCCCAGGGTCTACCCTACTTCTAACTTCCGCTAAGGATATGGCTCCTTGATTATTGCTCTCTTGCATCTTAACTTTCCTCTTTATACTTGGGAGCGTTCTTTACCAATCTAAACTCCGATGTAGCTGATTTGCTATCTATGACATGCTTAAACCCTATGATCTTATACAAACCGCTAAAGAACTTATTGAGCAGGTCTGTGCGGGGGATTTGGGTTTGTGTTATAGGTTGATCCTGAGCGAAAACTATACAAGCAGTATTTATAGAAGCTATTTTAGATAAATGAAATGTGGGAAGGGTAGTTATGCTCATCTGCAAGCCATCTCTAAACATTCTTTCAGATAGATCGGCTATAATGTCGTTAGGATTTCCTGGGAGATGTTGATCAAATAGAATCAATCCCTTCTTGTTATCTAGCTCTGCGGTTTTTATAACAGCCGCTAAGGCATCTGCTGCACGATCTGGAGAGGACTCCTTTAGATCCTCCACCAGGGTAGGCGACAACTTCGCAGCCAAGTCTTTTAAGATCTCCTTCTGCTCGTCATCTCCCATTCCAGAAGAATATTGTTTCATTCGTAGGTACTCGATGGCCCTTTCTCTGGTAGTGATTGGGAACGTTCCTATGCCTGTAGGAAGGGATCCATTAGCTACTGCGGAAGCCAGCTTAGATATTTCTTTTTGATATCCAGTCTTCAGTGCGGCAAAATACACTGCTCCGAATTTGAATTTCATGTCCAAAACATTTGGATTCTGTGTATTGTATCTGAACACAGGGATGTTTTTTTCCTTTACAAGATTGGCCGCATCAGGCGACAACTCCGAATCTCTGTAAGAAAACTCATCAGGGATATATGAAATATCTCCAAACCCTGCGTCTGCGTCGATGTTCGGTTGAGTTATCTCTTTTACTCTCTTACTGTAATTTATCGCGGTTAATATAGGCAAATCTAGTGGGTGAAGCGGGTGCTGCATGTCAGCCGAGAATCTTAAGTTATTATACTCATCACTACCTTTCTCAAACTGCTTAGATTTAGTTCTTAGAGACTTAGCATTCCTATCAACAGCCTTAACGTCTATATTAGCATATAGATAGTCTTTTATCATGGCTGAATCTCCAACTATGATGGCTTCTCTATCGGGGTGAAATGTATCATACCCAGCAAACGTGTAAGAAAATTCTTTGTCCGAATACTCTTTCCAAATTTTAAGTATGTTAATATCTGTTTCTGTGAACGCAGAAACTCTAGAGAATACATACGACCCCTTGCACATTTTTTTTATTCTATCTAAAACAGAATTAATAACTTGCATGTGGTCTGGAATCTTTTTGTCGGTCTTATCTATGACCCCAGTAAAAACTCTACTATCTATGAACTTATCAACTGCCTGTTCAGGATCGTTAGCTCGTTCATTTTCTGAAAACTTAGAAATCTCAGAAGAGGGTATTACCTCTCTATTCAGAGGAATATCTTTTTTCTCCGTATGAACTCTAATGCCAAAAGCTTTCAAAGTTGAATCAACGAAATTTTTCTCCCTCCCTAAGTTTGTTTGAGTAGCATTGAAAAGATCTTTTATCCTAGACAGCCTACCTCCAGGAGGGGCAAAAGTTACAATTTCCTGTCCTGTTAAGATCTTATACTTTCTAGCCTCGTCATTGATAGCCTGTCTACAAATTATATTTAAGTTTGGCAGAAGAACAATAACATTAGGATTGTTTGTAGCTTTTTGTATGTAACTTCTCAAGGCGTCTACCACAATGCAGTGAAAATCGTACTTCTCTATCTTCTTAGAGAGGTCTTCGTATCCAATCTGGCTCAGTGCTCTGCTTTGTTTTTTTCTTTCGTACCTAACGTCACTGGCTCCGTCACCTAATTGAAGATACTCAGTAGGATCATACCCAGGAACTTCCTTGTATTTTATTTCTTGAGATTCTCCCGCGAAACGCATAGTCAAACCCATAAGGTTTATGTTCGCTGGTTCGTTGTAAGCGCCCTTTCTTTGAGTCATATCAATGTCTTGTGCGGTAGGCACTAGATCCAAAGAAATCTTTCTAGAACCCTTTACATCAACATTAGCATTGGTTAAAATGGTTCTATGAGGCCCCGACCACAAATCTAGGTTATTACCCAGTCCATACGCAACATAAATGACTCGCTCTCCTATGTTCTTGGATAGCTGCTCGGTGAACTCGGAGATGTACTCTTTCTCGTACTCAGACTGACTCTGCTTCACATCATCAGGTTTAGTAGTTGTAAATCCCTTTGATTCTCCCGTGGGGGTATAAGAAAAACCTTCGATCAGTCTGGAGGGGTTTGCTGTAAAGAAGCGGCGCTCAAACTCCTTCTTTGGATCTATGAAGGATAGCTTCATCTTCATGGAGCTTCCTGCTCCAAGAGTATGTTCGAAAGAAATAAAATTTGGGTTAGCTACATTATCAAACAGCAAAGCATTCTCTTCTCCATCAGCTAGGCTGGCTACTAAACTTTTGTAAGTAGCTCCTGCTGAGAATAGCCTCTCCATGACAGCTTTATCAAAAGCCACCAGTACGTTTGCTGTTGGGATCTTCATTTGATTTTGGGAATAAGTATTCTATCCTGAGTATTAAAGCCCTCGAAAGGATCGTCAATGTTATTAACCAACATCAAAAGCCACCAATTTTTTGGAGTTCCGTAAAATACATTAGAGATTAAGTCTGGACGGTGCTCATACCCAGCGGGAACATACCCCACTTCGTAATCAAAAGAATTATCCAAATCTTCCAGCATAGAATCAAAACGAGAGGTGTTTACTATAGTGTTAGTAGTTACCTGTCTGTGTGCCACCCTTAGCTCGTCTAGGCTGTAAGGTCCTTTGTCTGTGTTAGCCATATCAGTATCCTGGGTCCATGCTGTTAGTCTCTCCAAGAACAACCGCTTCCCATCCAGCTAGGTTGTCTCTTTTTATGGGATTGCCTTTTGGCTCAAACTCACCAAAGTCTCCAGTACGCATCTCCTCAAGCTTCAGAGATACTTTTATCTTTCTAGGTAGCAAAGTGTCCATGTCATATCCTGCTTGCTCCTCGTACTGTATGGAGTAGTCAGTGCAGATGCACGGAATATCTTGATACAGTATGCCGTGATTTAGTCTAATTACGGGAGGACCATATATTGGGTTCTTGGAATAATTCACCACGCTAGATCTGATTATATTTGTCCAGTAAATAATCAGATCTATTATTCTATATTTCAGTTGATTCGCTTCGTTGTTTTCTATAAACTGTTGATTGGAAACAGTTTGAGCGGCGAGCTTTGTAAAAAAATTCTGCTGTGTCAGGGAATCTATGTTCTGCTGTAAAGCCTTGTCTTGAAGACCATACCTTGCACCTAGGTAAGCCTTCTCGTCAGGGTTGAACATTCCAGACAGAGTAGACTCTAAGCTGATGAGAACTTGGTTGGCTGAGTCCTGAGCTAATTCCTTAGTGTATTCTGTTCCCAACTTAAAGGCCATACCATCTGGTACTGATTGTGTTCTGTAGGGTTCAGTGAACTTTTTTCTTTCTAGATCCATGTTATCTTTGTCCATCTGATAACTAACGTATTTATCTAGATTTATCTCTGGGTGCTCCTCTAGAAGGTGAGGTAGCGTTAAGCTAAATTGAACATTTAGAGTTCTAGAGTCCGCACCCAAGTAGCTATAAAGATTACTCGATCTGGATATTAGAGAATACTTATGATACCTAGCTTTCTTATTTTCACTTATTGCTACGTTCTCAAAGAAGGGTAGCTCAACGACATAGTAGTCACCTCCTGGGGAAGGCATGGGAAAATAGAACTTTAGATTAGTCCTCTCTGGAAGCGCCCTGTCTACAATGTGTCTGTTTGTCATTAGTCTAACCCTCCTCTTTGGTAAGCCAGTGCCCCGCCTGTTTCCTGTTGTGCTCGCTGCATATTAGCAACTCTAAGCTCCTCTAACATCTCCTCAGCAGTCGTATTCTGACCCACACCTAACATAGTCTCTAGGGCTTGGCTGAGGATTATCGTGGACTCATCGACAAAAGCTGATTTAGTCTCAGGCTCTGGAGTTTTTTCATCTACACTAGCTACGCTCTTACTGGTTTTTCTTTGTAGCTCCTCTCCTTTTAACAAGCTATCCTTAATATCAGAAAGATACTTATTGCCAAGTAAATTAGGATCCTCATTTATCTCTCTAAGTTTTTCAGAAAATTGTCTTGCCGATTCAGCAGGGTCCTGCGTTATGGTGGAAATACTTTTTTTCACATCTTCTGCACGGTCGAGCATTCTTTGTCCGACCCCCTCTAACTGATCATTAACGAAGTCCATCTCATCCGTAAAAGTGAGGGCTCCAAATGTCAGTTTTTCTGTTGCGATGTAGAATCCTTTTATCAAAAGAAGGACTGCTCCATACGCTGTATCTAAACCATTCACAAAAGAAGTAAAAGTTATCTTAACTAGTTCTAGTGGAATAATTATTGCATAATGAAAAGCCTCTTTGGCAGACATCAAGGACTCTGTAAGTTTAGGCCAAACATCTTCAACTACCAACAGCACTCGCTTTCTTAATTTATCAAAAGCGTTCAGTCCTGTGATAGCAAATTCAACTAGCTTTAAGGTAACCATCTGAAACACTTTATCCGCTTTGGGTAGAGTGCCTTCAAGAAAGACTGAAAACCTTTCTACCACCCGTCTAGCAACTAAAGACAAGGCGTCAAAAGACTTCAATATAATTGGATAAAACTTAGCTAGAGCCTCCGTTAAGGGTGTTAGAATCTCATTTTTTAAGTTTGCTAGTGTATTCCCAAAATCAACGGAATCATCTATCTCTTGCTTTACTCTCTTCCCTAAATTGTCTGCTACGGTGGTTAGTTGAATCGTCTGCTCTCCAAAGATCTCAGATGCAACCCCTATTTTGAAGAATCCATCGCTGGCGTCACCTGCCACGCTTTTAAACCTATCCGAAGCAGTGACAAAAGCATCCTTAAGTATTTGTTGTGCCTCAGCAGCGTCCTTTGCTGCGGATAATCTTTCTCTAACATCCGAGATCCCAAGCTTGGTCAACCTTTCGTAGCCTTCCATGCTTGTATCCATAACCATCTTCATGACGTTGTTTAGAGGTCCTGCCAACTGAGGGCCTAGCTCCCCCTGTAGCATCGTCACGGCTCCCATAACCTTATCACCCATTCCAGCTAACGCCTGTGCTGGGAACGTAGATTTTAGGGCATCTATGGCGTCTACCAGCTTGTCTGTGCTTATCTGGTACTCAGCGCCTGTCTGAATTAAGCTTTCTGAAAGCTCATTAGTCTGTTGTCTGGAGGTTCCTAAAGAAGCCTCTAAACCCGCAAAAGCAGCCGCAGTCTTAGCCGAGTTAGTGTTGGTGAGTTGCTGCTGGTTTATTAACTTGGCTACGCCAGCAGTATTACCTTGTAAACCCGCTTCCATCCCCGCAATAGCTGCTCCAAACTTTTGCGTAATATCTCCACGAAGACCCTCCATGGTCCCACCAAGTTGTGAGTTGGTGCTTTCAAAGGTCGTACCTAGAGCTAATGACGCTCTCTGAGCATTTTCTGCAAAGCCCATAGCCTCCCTAAGCTGGCTGGTGAGCGTATCCATAGCCTTGGTTAGCCCACCTATTGCAACATCAGTTAATACCATTATTCTTGATCCTTGGAGTCTAATTTAACTACCTTATACAGAGATCCAAAAATATTAGACATTATGTATGTTCTGAACTCTGGCTCAGGAAGTTCTTTATTGTTATATAGAGTTTCTAAAGAATCTGGGGTATATTCGCCATCCTCAGGGACCTTGAATCCAGTTAACAATTTGTTACCCGTTTTAGCGTCTCTGGTGATAGGCTCTGTCATTAGAACTATCCTGAATGATCTGCTGCCCTTACCTGTTCCTAACTTGTACCTGAAGAACACGACTTCACCAACCTTCGCACAAGAGTCGCTCTTAGGAACCTTAGACACACTTCTGTTCTCGTCTGCTCCGACTTGAGCTAAAAAATTCTGAATTCCTTTTGAAAATTGTCCCATCGCTTATTATTATATATTAACTAATATATATTAAATAATATACTAAATTAAATAATATGTATTATATATTTACTATTTAAATGAGTTATAACCTAGATATAGAGATTATTGATTTTCTTGATTTAATAAATGATACTTTAAGTTACTCCTTTGTGGAGAAATGGCGGCACAAGTACAGCGAAAAGTTCATCAAGCATTTCCAGTTCAAGGTTCTGGATGCAATGAACAAGCAGAAGCCTATTAAGCTGGAGATGCTGTTTAACTATCTAACCAAGAAATGCAAATACTCACCAGAGCAGGTACATAACTTCTTTGTCTCTATACAAATAGATATCTATGCTCCGTTCATTCACGGAACGTATCCTAGGATTTCTTCCTAGGTTTCTTTTTAGACTTTAGCTCTTCTATCTTGTTCTGCACTTCATGCATGGTACAGAACTCAGGACAGGCAGTCTTGTAGGCACACCAGTTACAGAAATCATTTCTGCTGGGCCTCATATCGTCCTTCTTGCTCTTACGAATCTTCCAGACCTCATCGACAATCTTTCTCGCATGAGCCGTGATCTGAGGAACCGAGTAGGTAACGTGGACAAAGTTATTCGTCAGAGGGTAGTAATGAGCCGCCACAATGTTCTTAATAGGAACATCGTACAGCTTACTAATCGCGTAGACGTATCCCTTCAACTGAGTGTCCTGGTATAGGTCCACTTTGGTCTTCTCTCTTTTTGAAGTCTTATAGTCAATGATGAGGAATCCACCATCCTTACCCTTGATCACACGGTCGATGATTCCGTTTAGTGTGATATCGTCTTTTACGGGAACCTCAAATACAAGCTCTGTTGCTATTGTTCCTGAAAGGTTGGAGTTGAAGTCTAGAAAATTTTGAATGCATTTTAAATCCTTGCCGTTATACTTCTCTGATATCTTGTATGTGCCCTTCACCTCTTCAGCGATCTGAACTAGCTCACCCTCTGTGGTGCAGTTTACTCCGTCCTCAAGGATCTTGTGGATATATGATCCAAAGTGTAGAGCCTCAGTATTCGATTCTTCGGGTTCAGGGAGTCGGTCAACATAGCGATAACGATACTTCAGCTTACACTGCTTAAACGTCTGGTATTTAGATTCGGAAATAGTTTTTATGTACATCATAGCACCTCAATTTATTAAAGAGTATATAACCAGGAACTTTGGAGATAAAGGCCGCTTATCTTCTAATGGGGAAGAATTCATCATGGAGTCCGTCTTTGTGAAGAATGATTGGAAGAAGCATATGAGCGTCAATATATTTAGTGGACTGTGGCAGTGCTTTAAGACAGGAAGGACAGGTAACTTCACGCGCCTGTACTCAGAGGTGGAGGAGCTTCCGTACTTTCGCGCTCAACGTGACCTGATGATTAAGAACTTTGAGTTCCTTGGACAGGAGCCACCTCAAGAGTTTAAAAAGGTTCAGCAGCTTGAGCTAGACACCAGCAAGCTACTTCCTATCAATATTGAGACAGGTTACTCTGATGACCCTAAGCTACTAAATGCGTGGAAGCAGCTTTGGGATAGGCATCTACTGACTGAGGATGAAGACTACCCAGAGGCTGAATACTACCTGTGTGTTGAGGGTAAGTTCGCTAATCGGATCATCATCCCTTTTGAGAAGGATGGTGTTGTTTATTACTTCCAGGGTAGGGCTCTTGGAGATCAGCAGCCTAAGTATCTAAACCCGTCCATCGAGATTGCGCCTCCGTCATCAGATGTGCTGTACCCTTACGATGAGGAGGCTGAATATGTTGTCGTCTGCGAAGGACCTCTAGATGCTAAGTCTCTTCAGCTTCAGGGCGTAAATGCAACAGCTACCATGAAGAATATCATCAGCCCAAGACAAGCGGATATTCTATCCACATTTCAGGGAAGGATCATTCTAGGGTTTGATAATGATGCAGCGGGTGAGCGTGGCTGCGAAGCCTTTGACAGGCTGCGAAGGGAACGCCTTATGGATGAGTTTTATGTCTGCTCACCTCCCGATCCCTACAAGGATTGGAACGAGTGCCATATAAAGGGAGTGAGCCTCCCCGACTGGATTGATCAGGAAAGCTCACTGTACAATTTTGAATATAAAATGTTTAACGAAGTTAGCTTATTGTGAAATAGTAAGGGGGCGATATGATGCTCTCGTTGAGCAGGTTATACTTTACGGTTGCCCTGTAAGTTCCAGTAAGTCCTCCAAAGTCTGCGACTCTGGGATGTGTTGCCAAGGTTGTCGTGTCGAATCTAAATAATATTGTATTGTCTGAAGTTATGTCCATAACGGACTGAGTATCAGCGAAGCTGGAAACTACCACTGTGGCTGGAAGTGTGGTGGAATCCTCGTTGACCTTCTCTATTTGCATCATTGCACTAGTGATAGCGGAGTCCTTAAAAATGTTCTTCACGCTGCTATCTATGTCTTTGTTTTGAATGGTGATCTCAGTGGTGACGGTCATGTTCTCTATAGAACTTAGGGTAACATGTTTGTTCAGTAACTTGTTCCTTGTCTTGAGAAGTAGTGGCTGAGTTATCGTGAAGAACGTGTCATCGTACAGGTGGAAATCACTGATTAACGTCTGATAGTCTGAGCCTTCTGCAAATTTAATGGTCCAGCAGTCGATGTAATCGTTTACCGCGCTCGCCGCATTTTCCACAACTAGCGAGGATCCATAGAAGTTATAGATTCCTGCGGTGTTTTGAGTCCCATCAAGAACAACCATATACTCTCCTTGTTGTACTCGGTAGACGCCGCTGGTTGATCTAATGTCAGTCCCTGGGTTATAGCCACTAGGATCCTGAGCAGGTGTACCTCCATCGTTTCCTGACGGAGTGAAATGCATTTGAATGATGTCCCCAGGTATACTAGAAACTAGTACGTTATCAGTTGCTAGAAGGCTACTCGGAGTAAAGTTAGAAGCCTTTTGAAAAATAGTTACACCACTGATGTCATAAGGGTCGTAATACTGACCGTCATTGATGAAGAACGCCCTCAGGGCGACCTTCTGAATCACAGTGGGTCTGTTATGCCTATCAACTACCTGAGTTCCGTTTAATTGCATCGCTTTCTCTCTCCAAGTCCTCTTTAAGAAGTTTTATGAATATGGTCCTCTCCATGCGAGTCATACCCTTTACATCCGCATAAGTGAACCTAGCTCGTTTTACAAGTATATAGGCTTCTAGAAGAAGATTGTCTACATCAATTACTTCTTCTAGTTCACATCGAAAAAATTTGCATCTATTGGTAGGTCTACAATAGACACCCCTCCACATTCGTTGCACTGGAACTTGACCTTAGTATCAACGCCGTAGTCGCTCTTAATAGCGTTTAGGATAGTTCTGACATCCTTTAGAGGTAACTTGTCTATTACAGGGGCAATGATGGACTTGTCAGTATGACCAGCAAGCTCGACCACGAATCTCCATAGCTGATCTAGGGCAGTCTGGGTATCCGACATCATTCTCTCATCTCTAACCCTAGGCAATCTCACCTTTGCTTCCTTCTTTAGAGTGGGCAACATGACAGTTACTGGGTCTGCAAAATCATCAGGAACTGGGTTTATGTTGAGCGTGGAGAGTTTTACCGTCGTGGGGTTTTCCGCCTTGCAATGGGTGCAGACTAGCAGAGTGTTGTAGTCATCTCCGTAGGAGATTTCTCTAAGCTTCATGATCATGTAGAGCTTATCCATTGAGAGGAGGTCTGGAATTTTTATATTAGTGGCACACCTCTGTAAAATCATGTTGACGGGATCCTCAGTCTTCTTAGCACTCACTAAAGCTTTTTCATCCTCGAAGGTCATGGGCCTTAGGGTTATAGGTGCCCCTGGATCTTCCAAAGCGTACACTCTGTTTTCTGAGGGAAGCTCCAACTCTATAGCGGTATCTGAAGGAAGATCTTTTAAAAGGTCTTCGATAACCTCCTGCTTGGCAGGATCATTTACTTGATTGTTCAGCATAAATAGACTCCTAGTAGAGTATTATATACTCTATAATAGTTTGATGAAGATTCATGTAGATAATATAAATTCACGAATCGAGACGGACAATCCCGAACTCTTGAAAGCCTTGTACGACATGTACTCGTTTAAGGTTCCAGGTGCTGCATACTCTGCCGTTTACAAGAGGAGGCAGTGGGATGGCAAAATTCACTTCATTACAAAGGGAGGCGTTTTAAAGACTGGCTTATTATCTAGGCTGCTAGAAGATCTCAAGAAAATTAACTGTACGCCAGAGATCGTGTACAACCTCCCTCCAGTAGAGAACAAGCCTCTAAACACTAAGCAAATTCATGGCTTTAAGTATTATGACTATCAAGAGGAACTAATCTCACAAGGGCTACATAATAAGAGAGGGATAATCAAGTCCCCCACGGGTTCGGGAAAAACATTGATTATGGCGGGGCTAATCAAAGCTTTAGAGGGTAGGAAAATGGTAATCCTATTCAACGCCAAACAACTACTAACTCAGTCTTATGATTTCCTCACTGAAGCTTGCGGCTTTGATAATGTTGGTCTTTGTTACGGTGAGGGTTTTGTTCAGGGTGATATCATGTTATGTACTGTTCAAAGTATTGAACGAATACTTGACACACACCTCGACGAAGCAGAAGTCCTCATGGTGGATGAGTGTCATGAGTTTTCTAACGGCAAGACGACCTTAGCTGCCATCAGAAGCTTCCCTAAGGCTCAGTATCGCTTCGGATTCACCGCTACGCCTCCCAACGAGGATATTCCTAGATATAACCTTGAGGGCGCTCTGGGCGGGGTTATACAACAGGTGGACACCGCATCCTTGGTAGAGGGGGGTAAGTTAACCAAACCAATCATTCAGCTTATAGATAGACCTTATGATGCTAGTGGCTTGGATGAGGATCAAGGCTATCTAACTGTGTACGAAAATTACATAGTAAATAACAAATCTAGAAACAATATTATAAAAGGTGTAGTAGATGCTATCAGAGAAGACAATGAAAAAGCCCGCATACTTATTCTTACCCAATCACTTGATCATGGAAGATCCTTGGAGAAGCTGGTTGGAGGATCCGTCGAGTTCCTGGAAGGGGCTAATTCCATCACAGAACGGTATGACTGTATTTCTAGATTCCGAGGATGTGAAGAATCTAGCGTGCTTATTGGAACCAAAATATTGCAAACAGGAGTGAACATTGAAGAGATCACTCACTTCATTAATGCCAGGGGGATGAAGTCCGAGATTGCTACACTACAAGCACTTGGTCGAGCATTAAGAAGGCATGAAAGCAAAAGCGTAGTATATATTTATGATTTCCTAGACAAGGAGAAATACTTGATCGAGCATTCTTCTAATAGGAAGCGCCACTACGAAAGAGAGGGCCATACGGTCAACATTCTGTGATTAAGATAATAGATGATTTCCTTTCCGAAGATAACATATTAGAAGAACTTTATAGGTTCTTTCACTACGCTGGCTCCTGGCAGTTTGATTTTTTCACTAGCAAGTACGTTTGGGGGAACAAACATAAGGATCATACAGAAAAATATATATGCAAAATAATTAGAGCTTTGCCTACTATTGATCCCGCCTTCAATAGCAATGGATTTGAAGTATGGGTTAACTCCTTAGACAAAGAAGTGAACCACCTAAGCCATCATGTGGATTGTGATGAAGCAGCAGAAGATATAGAGACAGCTAAAAAGACTGCCGTTATATTCTTGGGGGGTGATGATGGTATGGAAGGCGGCGAGCTTGTGATGGACACAAACGGTTATCACCCAGGCTACAAGTTTGAGACAAACATTTACGATCTAAAAGATAGATCGGAAGCCGAGGACTGGCTCAAGATACCATACAAACCTAACAGACTGGTTATCTTCGAAGGGAATATGGCTCACGGTGTTTTACCCATAAAGCATCTGCAACAAGGAACATCCAGAATAAGCTTAATGATTAGCTGCTGGGACAAGAAGATTGAGATAATGCGATGAAAGCTAAACAGACAATTGAAAAAGAGATATTTCAAATATCGGAGGCTGACAAAAGAAACTTGTTAGAGGTAGTAGAGGATATTAAAAAGGTCCTTACTACTCCCACAATTTCTGAGGATGAAATCCGTAGATTGGAAAATTCTATCACTACTATAACCTCCATAAAAGACAATCATTTATGGAGGTTATTGCGAGCAGCGAAGCAGAATCACATGCTAAATTAATCGTCCATTGGAGGTATGATGATCTCTGGATTCTCCATTCGTAACCGAAGCCCCCAGTTCTCCATGTCTCGTTTGGTCCACTGATCTTCCAACTTGCCTTCAAGTATATCTAGTTTGTAGTTTATATGATTTAGCTCTGTGCTGATCCACACAACGCCAGCACAAATTGATATAACCATACCCAAGGGTAACATGGTATCTTTATTTATAAGATTTCTTCTATCCATATCGTTAGTCTCCAATAGTTACCCCGCTAAATTGAGTCATCCTCTCTATATGGATACAATCCCCAACCCATATAATCTAAAACAAATAAATCATCTACAGCCGTCCCTGAACTTTTTGCGATTGCACCCGCACCAAATCTGCGCGCAGTTCCAGAGGGGAGATTAGTAGAAATTGTCCAGGTTTGATGAACAGTAGACTCGTCCATATTTGTTAATTTAAATATTGCCGTGGTGCTAGTGCTCCACCAAATTTGAGCTTTATACACAGTGTCCACGGATAAGGCATAAGTAGCCCCTGTTGTTCGAGTGCTATTATTTGCTGTTTCTGGTGTTATATTTCCGCTATTGTCGATTAGGAAATAAGTTCCATCCACCGCCGCTGTGGCATTTGTTACATCATCGTAAAACCCTAACTTAGCTGTTTTATTTGTGAAATCATCGGGAATAGCGAAGATGCACTCAAAGAATAAGTTTTTTCTGGGGGCTATCCTGTCCATAGCTTGTGAATCCCAACGATACCCTGAATCTGCTGTGGTGCTTGATCTAAGAAGTACAGCACCCATCATTTCAGTATACAGAGCCGCTACCGGACCTCCTCCGGTTGTGCCAGAGTTAATAGCAGCCCCAAGCCAAGGTCCATTAATTCTAACATCTGCTGAGTGGAAATCACTCTCATACCACCTGAGCTTCTTCTTGTTACCCCAAGTAACCGCCGTAGAGGATCCTCTACTTTGAAGGACCTGACCTCCCGCTGTGGGGTGAGAAGATCCCTTACCGCCATTAGCCTCTATAGTATTGTTGGTGGCTATTGGAGAATCGAATATGGCCTCAGAAGTCGCGTCAGCACTTAGGTCCGCAGACTGCAGGTGAACCTGACTGATACTTGGAGAATCCTCAGCCTTAGTTCCCTTAATTAGTACAAACGCACCATCAGTTCCATCATCTTCAAGCCTTACGTCAGCCTCACCATTAGCACTAATCTCTAGTGGGACTGAGTTTCTTCCTAGTGCGACACGGCTCTTGTCATCAAACTCCAGGAGGCTTTTTGTATTTCCTGAAGTTGTGAAACTTGCTGAGAAATCTAGAGAATTACCACCACCAATATTGACATCGCCAAGATTAAATGTAATGGGTCCAGGTTCTATCTCTAATGAAGTTCCGTCGTAGGTGAAGGGTTCACCAAGTTGGCCTTTTCTAAACTCAAACGCAGTGACTGTATTATTATATCTAAGAACTGCGTTATTTACAGGAAGCCCTGTGCCATCGGATACAATTGGGATGTCTGTAGTTGAGTTGTAATGTATGGCACTTGCAATACTTGTAGCCCCTCCTCCACCAATGTCACCTGCCTCATACGCATCGTACACCTCACTCCAATTATCAGCAGAAGCTTTGAAATCATTCGTTACAAAGGCCGTCTCCACGCCTTGTTTACCGATTCTAAGTTCACCATCACCAACATTATTTAGGACTAAATCTGCGTCACTATCGCCTCTGATAACAAGATCAATGGATGGTCTAGAACGAATAAGCCGAACTCCACTAAGTGCAGCCGCTCCAGCAGGGTCAACAAAGTTTACTTCAGCCGCAGTAACATTCAGACCATAGGCTCCTGACTCTGATGTAACATCCAGTACCGATTTTAATCCTGTAACAGAGAAAAGAGCATTAGAGGTATCTCTAATATCCCCCGAAGCACTGTCAACGTAGTCATAACTAGCATTCCAATTACCGGAAGAATCCGAAGTTTTTACGAATAAGTCTCGGAGAGAACTCGTTACAGTCCCAGTACCCTGCGCTTCAAAAGACATCCAAATGTCTCCATCTGGGGGAGCCATTAGCCCCGCACCCCCCGTCCCCGACAAGTAAGCTACTCCACCAAGACTATTCTGTAACTTTAGTACCGCAATTTCTTGATTTCCAGCCCCATAAGTGAGGTCAGTAACGGTAGTGCCCGCCCTGGTTGTTATTCTACTAGCACCAGAAAGGTATATTGTTTGACCGTCAGGAGAGTCCTCTGCTGTAATCGTATCAACGACTCGAAGCCTATTCGCTAGTGCCGATAAGGCACTGTAAACAGCAACGTCTGGTCCATTATTATTTCCCACCAAAGTCGAAGAAAGCCCAGAAAGAACACTAGATCCATCAACAAGGATATCTGTAAGCGTTCCTGTAGTTTCATTGATGCCTGTAATATCATGAAAGTTAAGACCAGTTTGATCAAACAAAGTGTTGATATTTGCTGTAGCATCTAAAAGCTCATCTACAATCCCTGGGCCAGTTAGGGGGAGAACTGACGTAAGAGGGTCCAGTGTTCCTGTAGCTTCAGCAATCCCCGTGATATCATTATAGTTAAGACCAGTTTGATCAAACAAAGTGTTGATATTTGCTGTAGCATCTAAAAGATCATCTACAATCCCTGGGCCAGTTAAAGGAAGGACTCCTGTTAGGACCCCCGTGGCCTCCACACCATCCTTAAGATCAGCGAGAACCGTCAGCGGCCCTCCACCCCTAGCAGTGTTATAATCGTCATGAATATGAACTAAACCGCCCGTCTCACTGGTAATGCCAGTTAGAGGTCCTAATTGGGTGGCGGTGGCGTTAAGATCCTGAAAAAGAGTTCCATCTCCACCAGCGTCATCATAATCCTGAGCAATATTAGCTAGATCATCTGATCTAGTGACAAGACCTTCTAACTTAACAACATCACCAGCATTTGCGAGTGTATCTAAAGGGCCTGTAGCGTCAACAATAAGTCCCGTTGCTAGGTAAAGAGCCGTTACATCGCCTTCTAATCCTCCTGTAGCATCAGTAAGACCTGTGATACTGAAGTAATTAAGGCCCGTAGCCTCTTGCAAAGCAGTTACATCACCTTCCAAGTCTAAGAGGCCGTCTACAATTCCAGGACCAGTTAATGGAAGAACTGACGTAAGAGGGTCTAGACTACCTGTAGCATCAGCAATACTTCCCGTTGCGGCATACAGATCATCAATATCATCAAGAACTCCTCCAGGCCCAGTCACTATTCCATCTAATGCCGTAAGAGTTCCAGTGATCGGAAGGAGTGGAGATAGTGTGCCTGTGGCAGCATTGATCGCAGTTAGATCTCCCTCTAATCCTAGTAAATCACCAGTAATAGGAAGAAGGGGCTGTAATGCTCCCGTGGAGTCAGAGATAGCCGTAACATCTCCAGGAAGGCTTTGTATATCAGGAGGGAGAACACCTTTTGCAAGAGTGTCCTGATCCCCTAAAGCCAACAGGTTAGTAGGTTGCCCAGCCTCATTTGACTGGACAACTATTACTGCACTATACTCAGTCATACGGTTTAACTACCTCTTTCTATTTGTAGATAGTCTACTGGTAACTTAACCCAATTATTTCCATCGCTAACAAGGACTACTGATTCCCCCTCAGTGGTGAGAGATATGGACTCTTGATCATGCACCGTGTCTCCCGCAGCCGCAAGGATACCTACGGGGGAGGCTCCTGTAGATTTTGTTACAGTTACGGCTCGCATGGACTGAGCGGACGCCTCAGGCAGTGTCGCAGAGACCGCGCTCCCATCTGCGAATACAATATAGTGATCAGTAGCCATTCCACTAGCGTCATCAGCAAACACGGTGAAGGATTCGGTTTTTCTCTTGACAGCCACTTGCTTATACTCTACTACTTCAGAGGTGAGTCCAGCAAGAGGGTCAGGCGTGTTTGTAGAGATAGTTCGTGCGGGCTCAGTAGTGAAGAAGTAGTCGGCTGTTCCTACGGGACCGCCTTTTGTCTTAGCCATTATGAACCAAGAGAAGTTTGTGTCCGAAGGTAGAATCGTGGGGGTGCCATCCGATCCACCATGATCAAGCTTACCGAAGTCTAGCTTAAATTTCTCTTTTTGAGTAAAGCTATCATCTCTAAGATGAATATGATCCACAGTCATAGCTACCCCAGAGTCTAGATCAGAGTTTTGAACTTGCGCCAGGAATGACCCTAGTTGCTGAAACAGCCCCCCATTATCCATGCTGAATCCAGATTCACTTTCAGGCACCAGATCTGAAATCAGTAAGTTAGTGTCCGCTGCCTCAGTAAGAGATCTAACAGGAGTCTTGTTTTCATTTGGAACCATGTATAGAATGGTCGTAGCAATATCACTTTCAAAACCTCTGGGCTTGTTAGTGCATCCAAGGGTGTAGTAGAAATTACGATTGGTTCTACTCTTAGTCCCATTATTGGCAGGATAAGAGCTATTAATGGTCAACTGAAGAGGCTCTGCCCAAACAGACATTGTTTGAATAGGACCTGGGAGAACATCCTTTGATCGGGTTGTTCCAAATATATCTTTTTCTGCTCCAGTGATTACATTTCTGTCTCGGTATCCAGCAGGGTTATCCCAGCTATTCCAAGTTTGTCTGGCTAAATCATTCTCTGGATGGTCGGTGAATCTGACAGTCTCAACGCTCGGTGAGTATGGAGCGTTGATGCGAATAGGCTCCTCTCCCCGAGAGACATGAAGGGGTCCAACATTTGCGGGCTGGTGCTGTTGATCTGAGTAATAGTTTCTTGGATTATAGAACATTCCTCGTTGAGTATTTCCCATCTGGAACTTTTCAAAAGTTCCAGAGTTCGTATCAAACTGATTATCGTCAAGAGCATATCTTGTTTGCAGGTTTCCCTCTCCACCGATATCCCAAGCAAAACGAGCTTGCCATTCGGGGTCTGGGCTCAAAAAGAAGTTTCCGGGGTATTCCCAAGTGGCGGCTTTTGCTCTGTCTAGAGAATTTGAATTACTGAACCCTGCAATCGCGGTGGTTAACCAAGAATTACCCCCGTTAAAAGACTGAGGACTTCCGCCGTTACCTCCAAAACAATTTATAACTCTCAGCTTGAAAAGACCACCCTCCTCTTCATCAGTTGCAAAATCTTTATACGACGGAAGTAGGCCAAGACCATTTGAGTCGGCTTGGTAAAAATACTCAATGTAGGCATTACTGTGAGACTGAATCTCATCAATCATCTCATCTTCGGCAGCAATTTGTAAGAAACTCTTAGTGCTTCCCAGGTCTCGTCCTTTTCCCGCTATAGAAATTAAGGAATTGTCATTAGTTTTGGCACTTGCATTCGAGTAGCTAGTATAACCATTACCGAGATCACAATGTATAAATTTTACATTGAAAGACGGCCATATATCCGCTGATGAAGTTTCTCCCAGACTAGTATCCGCCAGCCCCATACGCATATCCCGCCCAGGCTCGTACACAAATGCTGCCACATTTGGTGTACTAGTATCGTTTCTGAAAATGCAATTAACAAATTCTACGGGACCTACATACATTCTTTCCCCCATGAAGCCGCCCCCACTAAATCTATTTCCTCCGACAATAATGCACTTATCTGATCCTCTCGCCCTTAGTTCCGCAGTATTCCATATAGAATCTGCGAGGAGGAGCTCGGATGCGTATGCGTTCCAATACTGCACAGGGATCGAGGAAATCCCCGCAATTCCTGCTTTAACGCCATCCACAATAACACAATTCTTAAATTTTATAGAATGGCACCTGTCTCCAGCGTTCCAATCCCCAGGCATTTTAATGCTTTTGAAGGTAAAGCCCTCAAAAACTCCTGGCGACGAAAAGGTTTTATTATTGAACTGTTTACTTTGATTTGAGTCCGCTGTTACGAAGATGTTGTTATCTCCATAGCAGTGAAAATTATGTTTCCAATCCCAATTGTCGTGATAAGATTGGTTGAAAGTGTTCGACTTCCATTCAACATTAATTCTGACATCTGACTCTAAAAGGCTTTTGGATCCAATCAATCTTTCCCATGATCTAGAATCAGTCTCTTGTCCATAATCATCGGTTACTGGGTCAGCATTTAAGTCCTCTAAGAACTCACGAATACTCGCATAGTTTGTGAATTTTATAGTTTCCCTGCTAGGATCAATTGTTACATTATATACTTTCATATCATAAACCTCTACTAGGAACCTTTAGTATATCCAAAGGATTTGCGGTGTAAACAACCCCGTAATTTATAACAACTTCGACATCTGCTGTAGTGCGATTTTCTACTTGAATAATATCAAAAAACTCAGAACCGCTAGTGCGAATCACTTGAGGATTGGGTGAAAATTGTCCAACTGTACATAATGCACCTCCTGCACCATCACTGCCCACGAGCGCGACAGGATCTGTCCCTTGATCATACGCATAAGTAGTTGAGCTTGGAACTAAATGAACTACTCCAGAGGCGTTTCCTAAACATGCTACTTCCGCGTAGTTGCATTTTATTTTAGTGTCTCCTTGAGTGTCTTTAAGCTCTATTGCCGAGAGTCCGTCCCCAAAGGACCCGGTAGGTGCCACTGAGACGACTTTACAAAAAGATTTTATGGCTTGACTAGTATCTATCATTTTTCATCCTCTTGGTCCATACCCATCTCGGCGGCAATATCAGCAACCAGGTTTTCCATATTGGCTAGATCATCAATCGCATCCTGCTTAGTTACAGGCTCTGGAAGAGGCTCTCCTTCAGGCTGAGGCTGCTCAGGGGCGGATTCTTCTGGCGAGGGCACTTCCTCTTGAGCTTCCTCTGGCGCGGCCTCAGGAGCGGGCTCAGGCTTTGGAGCAGGGGCCTCCGCTTTAGGAGCTTCTTCTTTTTCCTTTTGAGGAGCTAGGTTCTCGTCACTAGCGTACTCTTGATCCTGAACCTTAGACTTGAGAGTCATCATCAGATCCTGGATGTCTACGAGGTCCTTGCTAACTCTTTTGAAGTTAACCTTTGGAAGAGAGCCCGCTTCAGCCTCTTCGATAAGCTGGTCGAAGCCTACCGAAACAAATGTTTCCATGAGGAAATCATTCACATCAATGCACTCAACACCCGATTTCCCTTTAAGGCAAGAGGCCATTTCCGAGAGCACGCCTTTGAGGACACTGCCTTTCGGAGCAAGTCTCGATAATGCTTCGAAGATTACTACTTGAGTGTTAGCTAGGCTCTTGAAGGTAGCAGGATCCTGAAGGTTCTGGACGTTAACTCCGTAACGCTCGTTAATTGTTTCAATGAAAACCTCCTTAACTTCTTTCTTGTACTCAAAGATACGAGAAGCGAAGTTCTGAATATCCTTCTCCGAAACACCGATGCCGTCTGAGTGAGCTAGGCAATTAGTGAAGGTGTTGTGTAGGGTCTTCTTAGAGGCTAGTGAGAGATAGGGAACCTCTTTGAGGGCCTCAGAAAGAGCACCAACCACAGCCTCATCACTTTCGAAGATCATGCTAGATAGTTTTCTGATCGCCGCATTATCAGCCCATACGGTGTCAAAGCTTTTCTTGGACTCGATAAGCTCGCGCTTCACTAGTTCTTGTCGGCAGATCATCTCGTAGATGGACTCATTGACACCGTTTTTAAGAGAGTAGCTTCTGCCCTTCTCAAGCTCTTCCAGGGTCAGCTTAGGGAAGTTAAATGCGGTGGATACAGCGTTTGAAAGGTTTACTGCATTCCTAACTTCGGGCACACTAGTAACTCGATCAATGTTCTCTTTGAGGAAGTCCTTTAGTTGTGGAGACACTTCCTGTAGATTACGGAACTCGTTGGAGTTTAGGATGTCTTCTATGCGGCTAAGGCGCTCACTCTGCTCGTAAAGTCTGCTCTGTATCGAACCAAGCTTGAGCCTGTTCTCCCAGAGAGAAAGCACATCTTCAAAAGAGCTATCAGCCGTAGCATACTCCCCATAATGAATACTTTCTACGAAAGAGTTGATCTTCTCGTTAACAAACTCATCGAAGTGCTCACCGTCTTCGAAAATAGAAGAATCTTGAACCTTGATGTTCTCTAATGAAATCGACTCAGAAATGCTGTATTTTCCGCTAATAACTTTGTCGGTTTTGGTAAGATAGGAAACCTGTGAGTTTTCACTATCAATCGAGAATAGACTAACATTCTCGCGTAAGGATCTGCCAATGCAGTCACCTAATTTTACAAGGTGGGTAATTGTTTTATCTCTCTCTTCGAATAAATTAGAAAACATATTTTTCTCCGTAAGGCTATGTCTAAGTTATATAGACTTTTTTATTTCTCTGTATTTGATTTTTGCTTTTGTTTTTCTAGAATCCTAGCTAAAACTTGTCTAGTCTCTTCGTCCTGAGTCCCTTCCATGACAAACTTTATACCATAGTCGGTGCTCTCGTTAGCTGTGGGAGGAGTGTTTTCCGCAGGTTCTTGACCCGAAGCGCCTGTAGGCTCTGTCCCCCCTCCTTCAGCTTGAGCTTGCTGTTGAGCCGCATCATCTGCCTGTTCTTTCTCAACTTCAGCCTTCATTCTACGAATCTCTTCGTCGTTCATATCGTAGAACTCTTTGTAGATACTTTCCTTCGAGAACAATCCAAGGTTCATGAAATCACTGACAGCTTTGGTCTTTTGCTCATCAATGTCTAGCTTGCGCTTCTCAGAAATCTCAGAGGGCTCAGGAAGTTTAATTCTTAGTTCTTTAATAACTCCAGCAGGGAATCCCCTAAGCTGAAGGTGTCTTTTAGCCATGTTCTCAAGCCCAGTCTCAACATCAACTTGAACTCGCTGAATGGTTCTTGCAAATTTTACATCAAGCTGGGAAAGGTTGGCTTTTCTCTCTGGAGACTGTTCTTTTTCAACAATATAATCCTTAGGAATCTTAAGGCCCGCTAGAAGCTTATCTCGGTAGTATCTAACGTCTTCAATCTCACCTAGATTCATAGCCCCTGGGAGTGTGTCAATTTTTGTTCCTCGGCCATTCTTGGTTGGAACAAAAAAGTCCTCATCCATTGACATTGGGTTATATCTAGAATCCACAGTACCCTTTGGACTATTGTAGAACTTCTCTTTCTTGAACTTTTGTTTGATACGCTCGATGAACATTTCAGCCTTGCTTGTAGGCAGGTTTCCTGTGTCAATGTAGAAAATTCTACGCTCAGGTGCCCTAGACAGGCGATAGATCATCATGGCGTCTTCCATCATCTTGAGGGATCTAAAGACTCTATGGCAAAGAGCCGCGATGCTTTTTCCGTAAGGATAGAAGATAGGATCTGACGTATGAAGTCTGAAGTGGACAATCTGATTCTTGTCAAGCTCAATATACTTGACAGGTCTATTTTGATTGGACTGACCGACTTCCGCATATGAGAGTGATTCTGAATTAGGTATTTCTTGCAAGAACTTTTTCAAGTATCCAAACTCATTCTCAACTCTTAGGATCCAGTTCGGGTTCAAGATCTTAATTTTCTTAATACCTTCTACAGGCTTATTAACATCTAGAATAAGTTCAGTAAAGCAGTCGCCATACTTCACGGTGTTCCGAACAATGTCCCAAATATACTTGTCCAGACGTATTTGAGTGAAGAACGACTCTACCTCATCGACAACCATCTCATTGTCGGATTTAACTTGCCAACGCTGTCCGCGTAAGCCTCTTTGAGTTGAGTCGTCAGCGTAGATATCGAAAGCAGCACCAATCTCTGGATACTCATCCATCTCCTCGTACTCTTTGTATCTACGGCGTCTGTTTAGCTCTAGTTGTGGAAGGATTGGGTTTCTGCTAACTCCACCAACTGCTGGCCCGCCATCAACAGAAAGATCCTTAATAACCTCTGTGGATATTACCGTATCACCAGTCTCTGGAGTGACGTTACCGTCTATCGCCGCAGCGGCAGGGATCTGAGCTTTTGTTGCAAAGAATTTTGCAAAAAATCTACCGATTGGGCCTGAAGGAGTGTAGTAGGACCCCGCCCTATTTTGTGTACCACCAAAATTGGTGTACCCGCTCTCATCTATTTGTTCTTTTACTTTATCAGCCATCTGTAATCTTCCTCGGCTATATGACCCGCAGGAGTCTTGAATCTATGTTTATACATCTTCGAGGGAAGAGGCATTCTCTCATTTTTATCTAGCCTTGTCACAAACTCCATAGGAGTCGAATCAAGTAAGTTTTTGTAGACATGCACCGCAATAGCCAAACTCATGACCAGATCGTCGTGATGATTTTTCTCAGCTTGAGCCTTTCCATTCTCTGAAATGATAAAGGTCATCAGCTCATCACAGGTCCTGGTAGAGTTTACTTTTATAGCGTCAGTCCTCAAAGCTTCTTCTAGCTCTGCTAGAACACTTTCCCTGTTCTTAGCCGTTACCTGAAATCCAAGTTCGTCCCTATCGTCAGACCACAAGTTCTCATACTCGTAGTTATTATACAGCCAGTCGATAAGGTTGTTTCCGATAGTGTTTCTCTCAGCTACAACAGTCGCCACGTTGTATGCCATACCTTCGTTAAATATGATCTTTGCAAAATCATTGATAGAAGTTTTATTTGAGTAGAACTCAGCCACCTGCTGACCGTTATACATGTTGATTACATGGAACGCAGAGTAGTCTCGATCTCTACCCAACGATGTATCACAGGATATTAAGTACGAATAATGAGGCTCAGGGTCTTGCCATACTCGCATTCGGTTGTTATACTTAGTGTAATACTCCTCGCTGGTTTGGGCTGAGATATTCTTGAGAACTTCACCTTCTACGAAGGTATCACCTGTGCCTAGGAAACTACACTCGTACTCTTGCAACCATTGTTTCGTGGGCATGTTGGCCCTAGTAGTTTCTTCCCACTTATGAATGTCTAGATCCTTCTCGGCCATCTGCTCATACAGATGCTCAAACCCAGGAGTAAAGTTATACTCTGGGTGTTCTTGCCAACGAATGTCTATGGGGTGGAAGGAGTTTTCCCCGTCCAGAGCTTTTTGATAAACTTCATGATACCAGTTACCGATACCGTTGACAGTAGAAAGCACGAAAGCACGACCACCTGTAGAAATAATCGGATAAACAGCAGCCCAAATAGTATCAATATTTTCAATGAATGCAGCCTCATCAATGATTAGTAGGGATCCAGC
>Ga0129348_1000038_pt1 | contig 37292 bp, 31 predicted proteins | sample CPBDNA_4_FD_94424 | JGI IMG/M metagenome (GOLD analysis project Ga0129348, IMG submission 94424) | Freshwater to marine salinity gradient microbial communities from Chesapeake Bay, USA - CPBay_Sum_27_0.8_DNA | ecosystem: Environmental > Aquatic > Marine > Coastal | place: USA: Chesapeake Bay...
ATTTATTCCCTTTTCTGCTTCCTTTGGAGATGCACCTTCACCACCACCGCCACCAGAAGTTCCACCCTCACGTTTTTGTTCTGCTAGTTCACGTAAGAGTTTTTCTTGGATACCATATAATTTTTTAAATTCATCTCTCAGCCCATTTACACCACGTGCAATGACCTCATCCACTTTTAATTGTGAACTGAGTTTGGTACTGACGTCATTTAAGGTTGCTTCTGCCATTTTAATATCCCTGCGCAGTTTGTTCTTGCTGCTGTTTTTCCTTCTGTTCCTTCAGGTGTTGGACAAGCATAGTGAGATATATTTCCCTCTCCCATGGCATCTGATAATCAAGTTCGGATAACGAATAATTGTGATGCTGCATTAATGAAAAATTTGTTCTGTAAAAATTTTCCATGTTTTCATGCGAGAGGCATACTAGAAAAAATTGTCCATACCCTCCAGTAAAATTTTATTATCATGATTACACTGTTCACAAGTAAATTCCATATCATAACTTAATTTTGGAATATTTCCAATAAACTGTGCAATCTTTTCAAACTGTTCTGCATTTAAAGAATCCATAAAGGTCATTAATTCTTGCCTTGATTCATTCTTTAAATCAATTCGTTCATCTTCTGTATATAATGTTTTCATACAGGACATAATTAAATTCATTGATGCCTCACTTGTTTTGGCATCATCATCAAATACACTTGTATTAGACATAAGATCACTATAAGTTGGATAGTGAAGTTCCATTGAAATATCTGGGGTAAGTTGTACCTTTTGAGGTTTAATATCACCAACCACTTTGGATTGCATAATATCAACCTTTGTGTCGTTTTCACTATCACACTTTTGACATTTAACAACTAGTTCGGCAGTTTCACCAACCGACTTTGCCCTAATTCTTGTAAAGATATAATCCACATCAAATGATGCCAAGGAACTAATATCAATATCCTCTTGTACACATGATCTAATTGTATCAGTAATTGCTCTAATAACCTGTCTTGGTTGATTTGATTCTCCTGCAAGAAGCAAGATTTTTTGTTCTTTGACCAGAAACGGTCTGTAATGAATAATTTCTCCAGATGATGGTAATTTAAGATCATACCAAATAGTTTCATTCAAACGTGGCAGTGCCATTATTTAACTCCTATCCTAAAAAGCCAGAAAGTGATCCTAAACTGGCGTCAAGTGAAAACAGTCCCTGATTATCCACAATCGGTGACCATTTTGTATATGTCATTTCAACTGTTAACTGCATTAATCCATCCGGATCATTAGTAAATTCAGTTTGCGTTATGTTCGTTGGGAATGCTTCTTCTAATAAAGCACTATAAACAGTTCCTTCTCCGATATTTACATTGAGATTAATCGGACCTGCACCAAACCGTTTATTGGTTATGGGTTTCCTTAATTGGTGAATTTTAATTTGTTTTGCATAATTATTAAAATATAATGCCTTACCTGTATTTTGAGCAACAGTTGAAGCATACCAAGTGTCAAAATATTTTCTTACACCATAATCATTTAACATAAGAAAGGTCATATTAACAGACCCTGCGCCAGAATATCCATATGCAACTTTACGCATCTGAACACCCATTTTTTGATCCAATGTTAAAACAGTTTTGGGTGGAATACCTACACTTTGGCAAAGAACATTTAAATCGTTTCCACTCATTAAGTTTCTAACGGCGCTAAGGATACCACCACCTCGTGGTCCAAAATCTGTTGGCAGTTCTATCATAAATTGGTTGGGTCTTGCCGTACCAAGTTTAAATGATATAGTGGATTTTAATTGATCTATAGTTGCCATTAAATCATCTCTCTAGATTGTTTGTAAACCTGTCTGCCACTCATTTTGGCCCAATCTGCTGTTGGTAAGAATGTAGCGATTTCCCACTCGGTTGGTGATACTCTAGCCAGACGTGATTTTACGTGAGCAAAAAGATAGTGTTTAAAACAAGGTTTATAATATCTTGTTGTGCCCAATTTTTTCATTAAATTATATTGAGATTTAAATCTTGTTGTATCATCAAATTTGGTATTGTTTGTCATACCCATAAGTGCATCTAAAAATTTGGCTCTCAATATTGGAGAAAGATAGTGTAAGTTCATTCCATAGAATCCACCTTCAGCGGGCCCTACAATAATTGCCAATGGAAACCTATCATAAACGGGTAGTGTTTCCTTACCTTTTGGATCATAGAAAAACATATTCATTGAGCCTATTAGAGGTTGTGATTTATTCACAAGCTTTACCTCGTCAGCACCCATTAATTCTCTACGGTTTACCCTTCTTATTGAGTGAATTCTTCTACGAAACCATGCTCGAGATTCATCAGTGCGTGGATTAATACCTGCACGAAAGGCTTCTAATTCTAAATTTTTAAAAAGGTTAGCATCATTCATACCATTATTTATATCACTTTTTCTTCTTTTTGCGATATGGTTTCAAGGGTTTCAATGGTTTAAGTTTCTTTAAAATGTTCATACTGTATAGTGTTTCCTCTGTCCATATCTGAAATTCCCAACCTCTATCCTTTGCATAACTATTTGCTGCTTCCCACTTATTCATATTTTTGACATATGTCATTGCCTCTCCGATATACCGTTTTGATTTATCAGGACGTTTGGGTGGTGCAGTCTCTTTATCTGGTTTTATTTCCACAAGGATTGTTTTATTATCGTTAAATGTAATTTTTAAATCCACAAAATATCGATGCATTCTTTTATCAATATCCCAACGATATGGTATAACAACTTCCTCTGAGGACCACTTTACCACACTAGGATTGGAATCACACCACATAAAACAGGCTTTTTCCCATGATGATCTATAGGTAATCTTATCTGGATCACCTTGATATTTCTTAATGTTCTTTACTCTATATTTGCCAGAATATGCCATAAAACAATATAAATAGGTTTATAAATTTCTATTTATTAAGGAAATAAAATGTCTTATGATCCAATAGGCGCCAGTCAAACATCAAGGCCACCGGCAAATTCAGATGCTGATCAGTTTAATCGACCTAGAAATAATAATGTTACCCTCACTTCTAATCCAGAATATGGTGGATTAGAAACAATTTCATCAGAACCGAAAAAAAGTAGAGGGGCAACTCAAATACTTAAATTTCCGGTCAATCGTGAGGATATGTACCCTGCACATATAGTATTTCACCCTTATAAAATTGATACTGGTCTAGTAGATCAGGCACTTTCTTCCGTATTCAATAATCCTCTTGTTTCACAATATACGGCAAAGAATACATCTGAATCTGTAAACGATGAAGCACAAGCGGCCTCATTGGATCCATTTGGTGGTGCAGGTGAACCCACCAAAGTTGAAGTTGCAAAGGCGCAAGCACAGGCTGACAGAGATTTAATTTCTAAGGAAATTACAGAAACCCAAAAAGAGATGGGAAGTAAAAAAACGGATCTACGTGCCTATCGTGATTTATCAAGACCGGCAATACAATTATTTTTCCCTCCACAATTACAATATAATGATGCAGTAAACTATAACAGCGCAAACTTAGGTGCTGGTGGTATGACTGCACTGGCAGGATTAAATAGTGGGCAAAGTATTGGATCAGCACTTGCATCAGGTTTGAGTGAAGGTATGGAAAGCATATTCAATCTTTCAAAAGGTACTTTATCACAGGAAGCGGCAAAGGTTGCGGCATCACGGATATCATCAAAACTTCCAGCAGGTTATGCCGCGGCAGGTTCTACTGCCTTACAGACTGGTTTAAATCCTGGGACACGTTTATTATTTGATCAACCTCAAATGAGATCATTTGCATTTTCCTTTAAACTAATTCCTACTTCACCACAAGAAGCAGATGTTATAAGAAAGATTGTTGAAAACTTTAGATTCCAAATGTATCCTCGTGAAATTGATTTAACACCTGGTATTCCTATTGGTTACGAATTTCCAAATATTTATAGAATAGAATTTGCATTTACGGGTGGTTCATTACGAATACCCAAAATACAATACTGTTATCTTAAGGATGTCCAAGCGGCATATAATTCTACAAGTGGTGGTGTATTTTTTGAAGATGGTCACCCAACAGAAATAGATTTGAATCTTACATTCCTAGAGTACAGAGCATTAAGTAAGAGAGATATCGAGGCAGGATTCTAATGGACTTTTTCAAAAATTATAGAAAAACAGGATATACCTTTGGTGATGATTTCGAAAAACTTGGTGGCGCTGGCCGCCAAATAGAATACGTAAGAGACCTTACCCAATATGTTGATATAGTGGATCAGGTAAGGGAAGGTATTCACTTTTATGAACCATACAACATTATTGAAGGTGAAAGGCCTGATCAGGTATCTCAATTCCTATACGAAACACCCACGTACCATTGGACATTTTATATGATGAATGATTCTCTTCGTTCACATGGATGGCCATTAACATATCCTCAAATGGAAAAGAAAATACAAACAGATTTTCCTCATCAGTATATTTACGTTCGTGCCGATATTTCAAATATATTTTTACAGAACGAATTTGTAACTGGGGTATTATCTGGAACCCGTGGTAAAATTGTTAAAAGAGATATTGATCATGGTATTATAGTGGTTGATACATTTGCATATAAAAATGCCGGACGGGCAAATACTTTTAGGCAAGGTGAAGCGATAACTTGTACAGGTGGTCCGGCAAATACAGCAACACTGACAATTGTTGGAACTGGTAATGAATTTAATGCCACACATCACTATGAAGATGCTGAAGGTAATTATGTGGACGTGGATCCTACATCACCTGCGCCTGCGCTTTATAATGAAATAACTATTGCCGATAGATATCATGAAATAAATAACTCATTAAAACAAATCAAGGTGATAAAACCTAATCAAATAATCCAAATTGCCAGCGCATTTAAAAGAGCATTAACGTCATAATGGCCGAACCAAGTAAAAAATATGTCCTTGATAGTGTGCTGATATATTCATCACGCTCAACTATTCCAGTAGAAGTGGCAAATCTTGTTAGTGATTTGGATATCTTTGAGCATCTGGATTCTCCATTTTTAACTGCCCAATTGGCATTTATGGATGAATCAAGACTTATGGATAGACTTGATTTACAAGGTGCTGAATTTGTTGAAATAAAAATTAAACCAGCCCTACAAGCAGAACCAGTTATCACAAAACGATTTGTAATTGAAACAATAATTGATTCACAAAAGGTCAACCAAACTGGCGAATTTATTATTCTGAGTCTATATGAGGATATTCTTTTTAAATCAAATTATAAGAATGTTAATAAATCTTATTCCGGTAACCCTTTTGAAATTATACAGAAAATTTCATCTGAATTTTTAGATAAAAAAGTAGTTCAGGCCGGGGAGGCAACATTTCAAAATAATATGAAACTAATTGTTCCTAATCTTGATCCATTAAAAGCAATGGCATGGATAAAAAATAGAATGACCACTGCTGATGGTGTGCCTGATTTTATCTTTTCAACTCTTGGTCTTGATTCTCTTGTAGTAAATGATCTTATGTCAATGGCTGATCAGGAACCTATTAATTCAGCAAAACCTTTTATGTATGCAGCAACTCCTAATTTAGCAGAAGAAAAAAGAATCGGAAATAATTATCTGCCTATTTTAAGTTATAATGAAGGCGATAAGGAAAATATGTTTGAAATGATCAAAAATGGTGTTATAGGTGCTGAATACCAATTCTATGATGCATTTACATCAAAGATTCACAGTCATAAATTAAATTATAAAAAAGATGTTACTGACGTTCTTCCTAAAACACGTGATAAGGATTTTAATTTTGCTGAATATGAAATTGATGGTGAAGTTTTAAATGAAATACAATCACAAAGAATTACCCAAATAGGAAGTGCTGGTGTATATAATAATGGCCTAAATTCTTTTAAATCATATAATGAAGAAAAGAATTCAACTGATTATGCAAAAAAGGTTATTGGTAATGTGATGAAGGAACACTTATTAAAGGCACCAATCACAATTAGGGTATCTGGTGTTGGTTTCCTTAATCCACAAAACAATATGACAATTGGTAATACACTTCGTATTTACTTTTTGCAAAATAAACCGGCCGAATCAAAAAATACCAATAATTGGGATATGAAAAGATCCGGTGATTATTTAATGTATGCAACAAAACACTCATTTACTACTGAAAGATATGATATTAGTATTACGTGTGCAAAGATGAAAAACTTTACAAGTGAGGCAGCAATCGTATGATACCTTCAAACACTCCATTTTATGGTGATCAAACCCGTTGGTTTGTTGGTAGGGTTATTAGTATCAATGACCCACTTGAAATGGGTAGAGTAAAAGTTCGTATTGTAGGTATTCATGATAATCGCGAGATTCGTGATGGTGACTTGCCATGGGCACAAGTTGTTGTGCCTGTTACAGAAGGTGGTAGTTCAGGACTTGGTGCAAGTACAGGTATCAAAGAACAAGCACAAGTTTTTGGTGTATTCCTTGATGGTGTTCATTCACAGTTACCACTTGTTGTAGGATCAATGCCAAAGTTTGAAGCCGATATTGATCCATTATCAAATATACACCAACCTGATATTCCAAGTCATTTGGATCCAGCAATTAATAAAAATCTTTTGCCCCCTGAAGAAGTGGATGCTGAAAATTTATATGGTGATACAAATATTGAAAAGGCATTTAACTTTTTAATTACAAAGGAAGGTTGTAATTTATCTCCTATGGCAGCTGCAGGAGTAATTGGAAATTTTTGTGAAGAGTCTGGAGCAAATGCCAATCGCGGGGATATAAACCCTGTTGCAATTTCCGGTATTCCTGGGGAAAATTCATTTGGTATTGCGCAATGGAATCCAGCACCTGCTGCAGGTAACAGACTTGGTGCACTACAGGAATTTGCGGCATCTTGCAATTTAACATATACAAGTTTATATGCACAACTATTATGGACTCGTAAAGAACTTACAACACTTCCATACCTTGGATACGCGCAATTAAAAAGAGCAGAAACTCCAAAGGAAGCAGCACTTATTTTTATGAGAAAATTTGAAAGACCTGGTTATCAAACCAAAAAGGTTTCTGATGTTGAAGAAAAGAAAATCGTTGGTGATGATGGTCAATATAAAAGACTTGGCGAAGAAGAACGTATCGAGTTTGCCGAAGAAATATTTAGGAAGTTTGAATAATGTCTACTGATCTAAATTCAGAAAATTTTGATCCACTTGCAGCAGCAAATAAAACTCTTAGTGCTGCAAGATATTTAATTGATCCATTTCCTAGACTTGATCCAAATCAAAAATTAATTAAAAGTGATTTTCAGGCTCTGAGGAATAAAATCAGAGAAATTGCAAACCTAAAATATGATGCAGTGTCTGGAACAAATACTGGCGCAAGTTTATACTATTTGGATAATATAAACAAATTACAAATTCACCTTAAAGCCATTAAGGAAATTGATAGAGATATACGTAATGCTGCAAGTCGTGCTAAAGTAAAAGCAAGAGTGGCAAAAAGAAAAGCAGAAAGGGCTCAGGTAGAAGCCCAGGCAAAAGTTGCTTCGGATCAACCTGAACAGAAAAGAATAAAGGCCGCCACAAATAAAATAAAGGCAGATAAGGTTATTGCAGAAACCGCGCCTAATTCAAATAAATTGGGCCAAGAAAGTTCTGGATTTAAATCATTAACAGAGGCAACTAAACCAAGGACTGCAATACCAAAACCAAATAAAGTAAATAAACCTGAACCGGTTCCTTCAGAAATGACAGCCAATGTTCCTGGTATTACTGTTACAAAATCCCCATCAAATAAAGGCAACATTGATACACTAGTTGCCTCTACCACTTCAAGTACAAAAAATCTGAATAAGGTATTTAGTTCAGGAAGTGCAAAGGGTATTCAAAAAAGTTTGGAAAATCCTACGTTACAAAAAGAATATAGTATTAACGCACCAAAGGTAAAAAGTGCAGTTAAATCTGGCGCTGCATTACAAGATCTTAAAAATGATCCTTTTATACAAAATTCATTAAAGAAATTTGGATTAAATAATGAAGAAATAACAGAGGTTAATAAAGAAATAGATGAGGCAATTGCAGTTGTTGCTGCACAGGAACAAAAATTATTGGCTGTTAAACCACAGAAGGATTTTTCTGTAAAACAATTTAGAGCATTAGGTAATCCAATTGGTGCACCTGGAACAATAGCACCACCTGCAGTAAATATACCAGACCCAATATCTTCTTTATCATTACCGGTTACAAAAAATCCATTAAAAGGTATTACAGAAGGTATCGGTAATGTTATAGGTAGTGCCGTAGATTTAATTGCAAATGGGGCAAATACTGTAGCGCCTGGAAATCCATTTGGTTCCTTAGGTATGGAATTTGGTAATATTATGGCGTCAGTTGTTGGTAACTCTCAAGGTCTTGGCGCATTTAAAGAAATAGGTAAAATTGTACCAGGCGCGCCAGGAGGTATTGATCAATTAACAAAAGTGCCTGTACCTGATGTGGTCGGAAAAACCGGTACCACTCAAATTGCAAAAACTGTAAATAAAGGAACTAAAACTGCAGTTGATGAGCCAACAACTCCTGTAAAAACAGTTACTAAAACTAGATCAACCGGTATTGATCAACTCGGATATAATCAAATAGATAATGAATTTTGGGGTGGGTATGAGCCAATTAATAGCAAAAAAGAGTTTGAATTAGAATTAAAAAGTTCTCCTAGAGAAATAAAACATTTAATTGTAAATTGGACTGCCAGTGCTGAAAACGAATTTTACACTGCAAAAATATTTAATCGAAGAAGATATAAGGCATACACAAGGAGACCAGAAGAAAAACGTGCTGCAGCTGGTGAACCAATAGGTCGGCATGGTTATCAGAGGTGCAACTATTTAATAAGGAAAGATGGAGTGGTTGAAAGGTTAATACCTATTGGTACAGCACCAACTACTTTCCTAAGTAGTAAGTTAGAAGAAAAATCCAAAAGTAAATACCAAAAAATACATGATAAAGGAATTATGGTTACGTTTGATGCTGGTATACTAGGTGAGGCTCCAGATGCTGGGATTAATTACAATAATTTATCTGAAAAATCAATAACAGCAGAACAATGGAAATCATTTGACATGATAATTGATGTTATGTATAGACATTCGCCTGGTGGAGTATTTAAAGGAAATGATCAACTATTAAATGAATCTGAAACTCTTATTGAAAATAAAGGTGGTGATTATGTCATTAGTAGATTACAAAAGCTTAATACCTCGGTAAAACTTATCGGACCTGCATTTGATGTTGGTGAATATTTGGCAAAGAAAAGAGAAATACCAGATGGTGATGATGGATCGGATGATGATGATCCATATGCTGACCTTACTGATGATTATCTGAACGATGGAGATGAATAATGTCTGATGATGGTTTAACCGAAGAGTTACAAATAGGCGCAGAAATTGACCAGAAGGGTGATCCTTATGCTGATCCTAAAGGTGTATTTCCAAAACGTGAATATGCTAATGCACCATCAATAAACCTTGAAGCCAGAGGTATAGAGGAAAATGAACTACTTATTGGTGGTGGTGATGTTGGTCTAGACCTTGAATTAACCCCATACCCTTCATCAAAAGCACCATTGAATCAAGTTAAAAGAACTGTTTCTGGCCATGTGCAAGAAGTCGATGATACACCTGGTCGTGAACGCATGTTGTTTAGACATAAAACTGGTGCTGGTGTGGAAATGCGCGCTGATGGTACTGTAATACTTAATGCAACAAATAATATTATTCGTGTTGCAGCCGGTAGTGAAAAGGTTATCATTGAAGGTAATGGTGATATTGTATACCATGGAAATTTAAAATTACGAGTTGATGGTGATTTTGATTTGGATGTGGGTGGTCATATTAATGTTACAGCCGGTGGCGATAAGATAGAAGAAATTAAGGGTGGGTATCGACAAGATGTTAATAATAACCATCAAACCTTTGTCAACCGTAATATATCAAAGACAATAACCGGAACAGAAACAAATTTTATCCTTGGTGATCAAAATAATATTATAAAACAAAACCAAAGTACAACAGTAGGAATTAATAAAGAGGATATTGTTGGTTCTGAATATCAAATATCTGCTGAAAACAAATATATCGCAACTTCACCTGATATCAATATGGGTGCATCAAGTTTAACCTTTATTGGTGATAGTGGTACAATGGGTGGTGAAAACATGGTTTATTATGGTCACACTGCTCATATCCCTCGTGTTAATTCAACCTCTGTTCATGCCACGGCGATGTATGCTAATACTTTTCATGGGGATTTAACAGGTATTGCAGATAATTCAATTAATGCTGATAATGCAGTGTTCGCTTCACGTGGAGGTGGTCCAGGCGGACCGAATGGTTTGACAAATACAGACGATACGACTGTTGCTACTAATAAGACAACAGTCCAACCAACCAACTCTGTTATCAAAAATGATTGGTTTAATTCTGCCTATGGTATATTCAAAGTTGCCGTTGATGTTGGTAACGTAATTCTTAATTCAATCAACAGAATTACCGACTATGGCGGGGTTGCAAATAGAACACTTACCACAAGAGAGGTAAGATCAAAACTAAGAAATGCAGCTGCACAAAATAATGAAGACTTTATAGGTACTGCAATTGCTGACGGTATACTTAATTCAACATATTCAAATGCTGTACCTTTAAAAATAGGGTCAGTTATAGATGATGAACCAACACCAAGATTTGCAAATCCAAAAGAGGTATTTGGTAAGATTAAAGGTGCTGAGGCCAAAAGGTTTGCAGGTTCTGTACAAAATGCTGTGGTTAAAATTCAACCAAATCCAATTTATGATCCACGCCGTAAGAAGTTTATCACAGAAAGAACAAAACTTGCAAGAGGTATTACCGTTGCAAAGTTTTTGGGCGGCCATGGTGATTCGGTAACCATTGATCATATGTTTGCAGAAGATAGATTTGAAACTGCAAAATATCTTTATCTGCATGGACAGTTAATGAGATCAGTAATTGAAGATGAAGGTGAGTTCGATGAGTTTAGACTTATCGTTTCAGAAGGTGTTTATAAGCCATCCGAAACTGAAATCATTACTGCTGGTAGTGTTAATGATTATAGAACATATGGTCGTGCCATTGTATATGAACTTAGAAATCGTAAAGGTAAACTTGCACTAAAACAAACATTTAAACTTGCTGCTTGGTGGAAAGATAGCCAACAATATGAAAAAATGATTTTGGATTATGACACATATAATCCAGATGGATCACTTAACGTTCAGATTATTGTCGTTATGCCAGAATTACAAGAAGGATTTAAGGCAAGTTATCAGAACAAACTTGAAACAAGATATAATAATTATGTGCAAGCAACTGGTGAATTGATCGAAATAATTGAATAGTTTCATTATAAATAGGATAAAAGGAAATTAAACATGCCAGCAAAAGCCTTTGCATTAGAAGATGGAAATTTAAATACAAAGTCTATAACAACCACTAAAAGGGTTTTGTATAAAGACCTTGATTTATTTTTTGCTGCAAAACCTTCTGGTGACGTTTATAAAAAGCAAGATGTTGCGGCTGTAAAACAGTCAGTAAAAAATATATTAATGACCAATTTTTTGGAAAAACCTTTTAATACCACGTACGGTGGTAATTTAAATAGTTTTTTGTTTGAACTTGATACGACTGTAGAAGCAGATATCCTTAGAGACCAAATATTTGAAACTATTGCATTGCACGAACCACGTGCTCAAATGAGAGAGGTTTCTATTTCTTTGGATCCAGAGAAAAATATAGTTCATGCAAATATTACTTTTCAAACATTAAATTCGGTTGAACCAGTTTCTTTAGAATTATCACTCACGAGGTTAAGATAAATGGCAACTACAGTACAATCAGCTGATCTTGATTTTAATACAATCAAGAATCGACTTAAGGATTATTTTCAAAGTAAAGATGAATTTAATGCCTATGACTTCGAGGGTGCTGGACTAAACAATCTTTTAGATGTTTTGGCCTATAATACACATATAAATGCCCTTACTGCAAACTTTGCATTAAATGAGGCATTTTTACCAACAGCACAATTAAGAAGTTCCATTGTTTCACATGCTTCAATGTTGGGGTATGAGACCAGATCAAGAACATCTGCAAAAGCTCTTGTTGAATTATCTCTTAATTTAACAAATGTTCCTGGTCGGCCTGTAACCATTTCATTACCTCGAGGTACTCAGTTCACTTCATCAATTGATGGCACTACCTATACATTTAGAACTTTGGAAACATATTCAGCAAGAGATAATGGTTCAGGCACATATGAATTTACAACCATTGATGGATCAACTAGTATTCCTATTCATGAAGGAATAGAGAAAACAAAAACCTTTATTGTAGGGCAAAAAGATGAAAGACAGGTTTATGTCATTCCTGATGAAACCATGGATAAATCTACTGCCCGTGTTTTGGTTTATGACAGTCTTACTTCAAATACCTATCGTGAATACCTTCCTCTATCCAAAGCTATTAGAATTGATTCAGAAACTGAATATTATAGCATTCATGAATCACCCAGTGGTTTTTATGAGGTAAACTTTGGTGATGGCACATCATTTGGTAAATCACCTGATCCAGGGCAAAAGATTATTGTAACGTACCTATCATCAAAAGGGCCAGATGCAAATAACGGAACTGTATTTAATGCCAGTAACCAAGTAACTATAAACAATATTCAATATATTTTAAGTACAGTAACCGCAACCAAATCTAGTGGTGGTTCTGAAAAACAGTCAATAGAATCCATTAGACAACTTGCTCCAATTGCATTTGCCTCACAGCAAAGATTAGTAACATCACTTGATTATAAAGGTATTATTGAAACCAATTTTCCAGATGTTAAAGAAGCCGCTGTATGGTCTGGTGATGAAAACATACCATTGGATTATGGTGCAGTTTATATTTCACTTAATTTTAAACCTGGTATTGCAACAAGTGTACAACAGGCTGTAAAGGATCAGATTCGGGCAAATTATGTAAAGAATCTTTCCACAATGTCAATGACACCCAAATTTACAGATCCAAAGGAAGTATTCTTAATTTTAACCACATCATTTAATTTTGATCCTGCACTAATTGGTTTATCAAATCAAACTCAAGAGGCAAATATTTCACAGTTTATTGTAAATTATTTTTCTCGTAATTTGGAATCATTTAATAAGGTATTCCGTAAGAGTAATTTGCTAACAGAAATTGATGCAATTAATAAGGCAGTTCTAAATACCAAGATTGGTATACAGGTTCAAATGCGTGAGGAAATTGTAACAGCAACATTGAACACATTTGATGTTCAATTCCCTTGTACAATTAAAGATCCAGATGATCAATTCCATAGAATCAGAACAGATGCATTTGAATTTAATGGACTTGTTTGTATAATCAAAAATAGACTCAGTTCAAGTCAACTTGCAATTTTTGATTTGGATGATAATATTGTACTCGACAATGTCGGAAGTTATAATCCGGATAATGGTATTATTTCAATAGTGGGATTTGAACCTGTCCGTCTTTTAAGTGGTGATACATTTATTCGAATTCAGGTTACACCAGATAATGAATCGTCCATACAACCTCTTAGAAATATGATACTCAAATTGGAAACTGACCGGTCATCTGCTACTGCAATAATTGATCGGCAAACAGAGACACTTAAAGTAACATAATGGCAAACTCACCAAATAATTCAGAGACCCTGAAGGACTATAATAGACTTCCTGTTAATCTCAGGAAAAGTGCAGTTTTAGAAGTCCTTCCGGAATATTTTCAAGAAGATTATCCAAACCTAATAGCCTTTTTGGAAGGATATTATGAATATTTGGATTCGGATCAACAATGGGGTGGTATAGTAAATGAAATAGCCACCATAAGAGATTATGAAGATACCGAACTTGCAAGATTGGATTTTCTCTTTGATGAGGTAGGTCTGGGCGTTGGTGGATCAATATTTAAATTTCCAAGAGAGGTTATCAGAAACTTTGGTAATTTCTTTAGGGTAAAAGGTTCAGAATATTCAGGTTATGGTTTTTTCAGATCTTTCTTTAATGAAGAAGATGTTGAAATAATTTATCCGAAAAAAGATCTCATTTATGTTGGTGTAGATGAGATTGGTACTGAGTTTGGTAAGAGAATTCATGATGGTCAAATCTATCAAGTATTTTCTTTGTTGGTTAGTTCTCCTTTTCCTATTCATGTCTGGGAAACATTATGGAGAAAATATGTACACCCATCTGGTTATCATTTAGCAGCAGAAGTTGTAATTTTATCAAATGTACCAATTGGTGTCACAACCGAAGAATCACTTCCAGAACTTGATCCTCGTGAAAAGATTCATTCAAGTGCATCACTTGTATTTGGTAGAATTGAAGGAGAAGTTACTGGTATCTATGCTGATAATAATGATGGTACAGGTTATGTTAATGCTGGTTACGTCCATCCTGGATACTATACTCCACAGGAAGACGATGTTGACTTTGCACCAGAAAGACTCAGTGTTTACAAAACTCCAGAAAACTTTGGTCTATCAGAAACTATTCGTTACATCGACTCCAACTTTGCGGATGTCGATCACTGGGCTGGTTTCCATCTCACATACGACGATACGTTTACGAAGTTCTCAAGTACTTCACCGTTTACAACATTCGATGGAACATATCATATTAAAGCATCTGACAGTGATGGCCCAGTAAGTCTGTATAACTATTATAAATAGTGGTATTAAATGAGGAATTAAGAAATGGCAAGACAAATTATAGCAGTCGGTAGCGCAGGGAACGACGGAACAGGTGATACACTGCGGTCTGGTGCTATCAAAATGAATTCAAATTTTGCAGAACTTTATCAAGAAGTTGCAGGTTTAGGACTTCTTGTTTCAGATTCAGCAGGTGGATTAAACCTTGAAGGTATTTCGTTTGATCAAAGAAGTGTTGTATTCATTGGTGTTGACAGTCCTAATTCAACACCAGCAGATAATAACGAAACATATCTAAGAGCAACAGAGCCTACCAAAGACAACGTTATTATCTTGCCAGATAGTGGTGGTACGGTTGCACTTTTATCCGACATTGCCATTAATCCAAATATTCTTGATTCTGCTGCTATTATTGCATTTACAAGTAGTTTAGATTCAGCAAAAACAATCGATCTGATAGAACAAAATTCCATTGATTCGATTGGTGTAGTTAATTTAATTGATACAACATATATTAATAACAGAGTTGATCCAGGACTGGATTCCACATTAACTCGTCAAGAAATAGATGCATATGTGACAAAGAGTTATCTAACGTCAAATAATCTTACCTTGGATTCAGGCCTTACCATTCAACTTATTGATTCAAATTTAAATAATAGAACCATAGGTACATTGGATTCTGCAGCATGGAATCAAATGGCTCAAAATATTCAGGTTCCACTGATTCCAGATACAACTAATGCGCGCGATATAGGATCAAACACTAAAAGATATCGAGACGCTTATTTGACCACGTCACTTGAACTTGATAGCGCTAGATTCACATATACTACAGGAAATGATCGCTTAACGATCGAGAATTTATCACAACTTAAGTTTAAAGCAAACAATTCAACTGATAGTGCGGTATTCGTATTAGGTAATGTAAGTGGTGATAAATATGTTTCATTAAATACTAATTTTGTTCCAGTATTTGATAGTACATATGACCTAGGTACGGCTACACTTCGTTGGAAAGATCTATACCTTTCAGGCAATACAATTTATATCGGCGATAGTGCTACAATCCAAAAAGGTACCGGTTTTAATGATAATGGTGGACTTAGATTAAATTTGGCAATGTATTTAGATGCAGACCTTCCAACCGATGGTAAGGCAGGTGATCTTTTAATTATCATTGACGGTGATTCTTCAACAGGTGGGCCAGTATTAGCTTTTAAGGATAGCGATAACGGATTTTATGTTAAATTTAATTCTGCCGCAACGCAAGGTGGAGGTGGTGGATTCTAATCCATAGGAAATAAAAATGCCAGCAATTATTACAAGACAACTTAGAAAAATTTTAGCAAGAAACTTCTTTGATGGTTTCAATCTAAATAGTAACAATTACTATGTGGGGATTGGTCGTCCAGAGCAGTGGGATTCATCGGACAATGTTCCAATACCCGAGGATACAATTACTGATATTCGACAGGTTCGTGATCAGTTAATGTCTGTGAAAAAGGTTCAGGCAGTGTCACAGGTTGTTCCTAGAAACAATTGGGCAAGTGGTACGATCTATTCACAATATGATGATTTGGTTTCTGGTTATCCAGTAAATCCATATTATGTAAAGACTGATAATAACCAAGTGTTTGTTTGTCTTGAAACAGGTAGAAATGCAACTGGTACAATTGTACCATCAACTATTGAACCACAATCATCAAATGATAATTCGTTTAGACTTGGTGATGGATATGTTTGGAAATTCCTATATACAATTTCTGCCTCTGCTGCAAATCAATTCATGTCATCAAACTTTATGCCTGTATCAAAGCAAGGCCCCACTGATTCAAACTCTACTGGCATTGAGTTACGTCACGAATCAGTACAAAATAATACCAAACCCGCGATGGTAACAAGTCTTGTTTTAACTTCTGGCGGTACAGGTTACACATCCGTTCCTGCTGTTGGCATTTCCACAGCTACTGGCTTTGGTGCAGCTGCCACTGCGCATATTGACTCAGCTCTTGGTGTTGTAACTCATATCACAATGGATCCAGATAGTTCTACTATTGCGCATGGTGCTGCATATTATAATACACCAGTGGTCACAATTACTGGTGGTGGTGGTACAGGTGCTACTGCTCGTGCAGTTGTTGCACCTGATTCAGGTGTTGGTAGAGATGCAAGAGAGGATTTAAGATCCACAGCCGTAATGTTCCATTCACAGTTGGAACCAGATGATAGTGACTTTATTACTGGTCAGGACTTCCGTCAGGTTTCACTTTGGAGAGATCCAAGAGAACAGTCTGGATCATTATTTACAGATTTAACTGGTAACGCACTTGATAAATTAACATTAAGTAGTACTGTAACTGCATTTACTCGTGATAAGAAATTGGAAGGTCAAACTTCTGGTGCAATTGCATTTGTTGATCATATTGATTCAAATGAAATCTTCTATCATCAAACCGATAGTACAGGCTATGTGGCTTTTCAAGATGGTGAAGCATTACAAGAAACTAATGGCGCAGGTGATGGTATAATTGACTCTGCTCTTATTAAGCCTAAATATGATAAGAATACAGGTGATATTTTATACATTGATAATCGCGCTGCAGTGTTAAGAGATACCACACAAACTGAAGATGTAAAAATAATTATTTCGTTCTAAGGGATAGAAGATGGCAAATACTTTAACACAAACCCTATTTGAAACCAAATACAAAGATGATTTCAAAGACAGTGATCACTATCACAGAATTTTGTTTAATAGTGGTAAGGTTCTCCAAGCAAGAGAGTTAACCCAACTACAAACTATTATCCAAAAACAAATCGAACGTTTTGGTACAAATATTTTTAAGGAAGGTGGCGCCGTTCTAGGTGGTGGTATTACACTTAACACCAGATACGAATTTGTAAAACTAGATACAACAACGAATACCTTACCGACAACACCCAATTCATTATTAGGGGTTACAATTACTGGTGCTACTTCCAGTATTATTGGTAAAATTGTAGAGGTCGTTCCTGCTGCAGGTGGTGACCCTGCCACAATCTATGTTGAATACACAAATACATCTGCTGGAGTTGCTGGAGCAACCACACCTATTAGATTCACTCCTGGTGAAAATCTTACAAATTCAGTTACCCCTTTAACAGTACAATTAACAAATACCACAGCCAATCCTGCTATGGGTACTGGTACAAAGGCCTCAACAAATGAAGGTGTATTTTTTACCCAAGGCCATTTCGTTCAGGCAGATGCTCAAAGTAAAATTATTGCAAAATATTCATCAACTCCTTCACTTAATATTGGATTTAGAGTAGCCCAAAGAATTTTTACAGTGGATGATGATCAAGGGTTATATGATAATCAAGGTGCGTTACCAAATCTGACTGCGCCAGGTGCTGACCGTTATCGTATTGACATGACACTTGCACTTGAATCAGAAGTTGATTCTGATGAAATATTTGTATTTTATGCAAAAACTCAAAATGGTAAGGTTATTGAAACCGTATCAACTGATGAATCATATAATAAAATTGAAGACTTTAGTGCTACTCGTATTAAGGAAATTAATGGTGATTTTATTAAGCGACCATTTAAAATTAATTATGAACAACATCCTACAGATTCAGCAAATAAATATTCATTAAGAGTTTCACCTGGTCTTATATACCTAAATGGCTATAGAAATGAATATAATGGTTATTCATCTCTTGACGTAAATCGTGCTGACGATACAGAAACAATTACCAATGATGTGTTATCAATTGGTATTGGTAACTATCTGCTTTGTGATAGTTCACTTGGTGTTCCAAATATTGATGAGTTTGAACAATATAATCTAAAAGATGGTTACCGTAATAGCGGATCCACAATTGGTACTGCCCGAGTTAAATCCGTTGAAGAGGATGGAGCAAATATCCGTTATTATCTAATGGATATCCAAATGAATTCTGGTCAAGATTTCCGTAAGGTCCGTTCAATCGCTGTCGATGCCACAAACTATGCAAATCCAATTTTGGAAAATTCAAATGCTGTATTAAAAGATAAAGCCAATAATACACTTCTTTTCGGATTCACACATCCTCGAGTTCAAGGTATTGTAAATACATCATATAATGTTTTGAGAAGGGATACAAGAACTACTGACGGTTCTGGTAATGCATCATTGCCTACACTATCAGGTGGTGAATTATATGCCGATACAACAGATTGGATTATTGCAAGAACAGATACTGGAGCATTAATTACTCCAGCAATTGCACTATCTGGTGGTGGTACTGGCGCGTCTATTTCCGGTGCCCCTGCATCAACCAACCTTGAAATAATTTACAAAAAATCTGTAAATGCAACTGCAAGAACTAAAACGATTACAAATACAACTGTAACTACTACGGTAACCACACCGGCAACTGGTGCACCATATGTTTCCCTCGGTAAGGCAGATATTACAGGTATTGAACGGGTTCGTTTGGTTGATTCAGACGGTATGGATATCCAGGCAAGATTTGTTCTTGATAATGGTCAAAGAGATAATTTTTATGGTGTTGGCCGTTTGGTTCTTAAAGGTAATCAATCAGCGCCACCAGGTAATGTATTTGTTCGGTTTAATTATTACGCACATGGCGCATCTGGTGATTTCTTTGCTCCATCATCGTATCCATCACCATATAATAAAATTCCAAAATATACTGCAACGTCAGGTAGAACATATGATTTAAAGAATGTATTTGATTTCCGTTCTAGAAAGAATGATGCAGGTACTAACTTTAGTGCAGCAACTGCAAAATATAATCCACTTCCATCAAATACATCCCTCGTGACAGCAGATGTGACTTATTATCTACCTCGTTACGATAAACTGATTGCAACAAATCCGTTACAGTATCTTGAAGGGACTTCAAGCTTTAACCCACAATTCCCTGAAACACCAGAAGGTGCATTGGAATTATACCAAATTAAAATGAATGCAGGTTCCATTTCAGATAGTGATATGGAAATGAGAAAGGTTGAGGCAAAAGGGTTTACGATGAAAGACCTATCCAGACTTGAAGATAGACTGGATAATCTGGAAGAGGTAACTGCATTAAGTCTCCTTGAAATAGATCTTAAAAATTTCTCTGTATTGGATTCAAATGGTTTGGATCGTACCAAATCTGGTTTCCTTGTAGATAACTTTGTTGATCACCAATCATCTGATATTGACAATGTTGAATATCGTGCTTCTGTTGATCCACAAAATAAAATATTACGGCCGCTATTTTCTGAAGATGAAGTAAGATTGATTTATGATTCAGGTCAATCAACTAATACTATTCTAAAAGGTGATAATGTTTATATGAAATATGATCATGTATCATTTATCAAAAACGATATTGCCTCTGGTACTGAAAATATTAATCCATTTGCTGTTATTACCAACGAGGGTTATTCAGAATTATCTCCTTCCTCAGATCACTGGAAAGAAACCAAGGTTCGTCATACCAAAGTGGTAAGTGGTGGTACTCGTTTGGATAACCGTTCAAACCGTCTCTTTGGTAACTGGGGATGGAACTGGGGTGGTATTGCAGTAGGAACAAATGTAACTGGTGCAAGAACTGCTCAAGAAGGCAACTTCAATGTGACGCGGGTAAATCGTGTTGTATCTGAACAAACCATTCGTGAAGTAATTGACCAAAAAGTTGTTGATGTTGCATTAATCCCGTTCATGCGCTCTATTAAAATGGCATTCCGTGTGCAAGGTTTGAAACCTAATACACGTCATTATCCTTTCTTTGATGGTACATCGGTAGCGGATTGGGTTGACGGTACTGCATCATTTAGCCGTATTGGGGCAAGTAATGTTGCAGTAGGACGTCAACACAATCGTGCAACAAACCATCCGGATACTAGTTCGGCAGCTGATCGTGTATTGACATCAGATGCTGCAGGTAAAATTGAAGGTACCTTCTTTGTTCCAAATACCAATGCCATTCGGTTTAGGACTGGCACACGGGCATTCGAATTAATGGATGTGACCGGTGGTAATTCAGAATTTGCCACATCATTCTCAAAAGGTTATTTTGATGCAAATGGTGTACTTGAAACAGTAGACCGTACTGTAAAAGCTACTCGTCAGATTGCAATCAGATCTGTTGTAACTGCTCGGTCACGTATTAGTCCACCATTCCAAAATGATGATGATAAGAATACACCGGAACCAAATCCAAATGATCCGTTGGCACAATCATTCTTTGTAAGTAAACCAAATGGTGTGTTTATCACTAAGGTTAAAATTTACTTTAAAACAAAAGATGCCAATATTCCAGTTCAACTGCAGATCAGACCTATGATTGCAGGTGTTCCAGATAATATCCCAGTTCCTGGTGCAGTAAAATTCTTAAATCCAGTAAATGTAAATGTATCAAATGATTCATTGACTGCCACAGAGTTTGAATTTGATGAGCCAGTATTCCTTAGTGGATTAACCGAATACGCAATTGTTCTTCTTGCTCAGTCAGTAGATTATAATGTCTATGTAGCTGAAACAGAAAAGTTTGAGGTTGGTTCAACTGCTCGTAAAGTTGCAAAACAACCTACACTTGGATCCCTATTCCTATCTCAGAACGGTTCAACCTGGACTCCGGCACAAAATAAGGATATGAAATTTGATCTTCTAGCAGCTAAATTCAAGAATACATCTGCAGAAGTTATCCTTGAAAATCCTAAAATTCCTCTTGAATTATTACCTCAAGATCCATTTGAAGTAGACTCAGGTTCAACAACTGTTAAAGTTTCTCAGCCAAATCATGGTTTCATTGCCGGTGATACGGTTGTAATTAGTGGTTTGGATAGTTCACAGTCATTTGGTAATGGTATGACTGGTAAGGGTCTAAATGGTTCTAGAACTATTGTGGCAGTAGATGAAAACTTCTATACGATCACTGCCGATAGTGCTGCAACTGATTCATCTACCTTTGGTGGTCTTGATGGACTTGCCACTCAAAATATCAAATATGAGATTTTATCTCCTAAGATTCAAACATTAATTCCTAAAAATACTGATATCACAATTGATGCAAAACTTACTGAAGGTAAATCTCTCGCTGGTAATGAAACACAATATACCAAGGCTGGATCATATACAAGTATTATTCTGAACGAAGATAATTACTTCCTAACACCAAAGGTTCTTGCAAGTCACGAACGTGAGGCAAATGCCATGAGTGGTGCTAAATCAGCAACATTTAAACTGAATCTGACTACGCAAGATAGTGATGTGGCTCCGGTAATCGATTTACAAAGAACTGGTATGTGGATGTTCCATAATGAAATTGATTTCCAGGATTCTGCTGGTTCAACTGGTGTCCTAATAAATGCCAATAGAAATAATCCAATCGACTATGCAGATGAAACTGATCCAAATGGTGGTTCACACTTATCAAAGCATATCGTAAAGCCAGTTATTCTTGAATCACCATCAGTAGGTGTTAAGGTATTACTATCTGCAAATAAACCATCAGTTGCTGAATTTGATGTCTACTATAAAGTTGCAACTGAAGATCAAAACTTTGATGATATGAATTGGACATACATTGCTTCTGAGGAACAAGTACAGAGTGATGAAAATCCATCCGTATTTAGAGATTACACTTTCTTGGTTGGTGGTACCGGTGGATTTGTTGATCCGTTTGATAAGTTTATTCTTAAAATTGTAATGAAATCAAGAAGCAGTGCCTTGGTTCCTTCCTTTAAGGATTTAAGAGTAATTGCATTGGCGGTATAATGAAAGCAAGAGTTGAAAATCATAATACTTTAGTACGTGATTTAAATAATAATGCAATATTGAACGTTGATACCACATCAATTAAAAAGGCCAAAATTGCCAAAGATTTAAGAAGATCACAAAAACAAGAAATACAAGATCTAAAACACGATGTTAGTGAATTAAAGGATATGATGAGAGAAATACTGGATAGGTTAAGATAATGGCAAGGCAGATTCAAATTGATAGTGATAACACTCTCCAAAAATGGATCGATAGTCAGAATACCATGTCTGATTATATGGGTAATCTGGATAGTTTTAGACCAGATATTCTTAACAATTACGTAGTCAGACCACATAACTCATCAACTGGGGCAAGTTTTGTTACAGCACTAAATTATGTGTATGATCCATTAATGACAAAAATATTGAATCTTTTTAATGGTACTGGTTCCACTAATTTTGATGAACTTGAATTAAGAGTAGACTCAGCCACTTTTAATATTCTGAGATTAGAGAATTTTCCTGATTCCCAAAATATTGGGAAAAATGCATTAGGTAGATCTACTCTTTATGCTGCAGATTTATATGTGAGAGATTCATATGAAGATGGCGACTCAATAGGATCTACTAATTTAGCTCAAAGTATCCTTAATGGGTATGTGCATCTTATACCTGATTTTAATTATGATTTGTATATTGAGAGTAATGCTACTTTCAATAATATTGTTGTTGATGGAAGTAATATAGGTTCATTTGATGCATCATTATTAGATAGTGCAAAGTTTAATAAAATCGTAATTGTGGATAGTTCCAGAGTGGATAAACTGATCGCTGATAGTAATGGCGTGGTCACAATATCACAAGCACATATATTAAATTTCCATCCTACTCAACCTGACCTTGATTCAATTACCGTCAGTCATCTATTAAGATCAGTTCATATTCGAAGTGATAGTGCAGTAATACCAAAAGCTAGTATAAATAATTTGATACTGGATAGTGATTTAGAATTTGATGGATTAACATTCAATACAGCAAGTAAATTTTTAATAACAGATTCAGCAAGTCCAGATACAGCTTCTGATCCAGGAGTTATATACTTTGGTGGATTCAAATTAGATTCGGTGTAAAAAATGACAAGAAAAGAAGAAATATTAACTAATGCTCCCATAGGTCAATGGGTTTCCAAAACCAACCTGATGTCGGATTACATTGGGGATCTTGATTTATTGGATTCTGCTTTTTTAGAATATGATTCCACTGCTGGTAAATCAAATGATTCCAATATTGTTATGTCCATTAATTATCTTTGGGATACTGTTGATAGTATTAACACTTTGTTATCAGCCGGTGTTCTTTCCCTTAAAAATCTTTTAGCAGATTCAGCAACTTTTCGTATCATTAGAGCAGGTATGTTAGTTGCTGATAGTGCAACAGTGGACAGTGCATATATTAGAAACCTAACGGTTTCAGATGTATTGGATGTAGATAGTGCAGAATTTGATATAATCAATGTAAATGAAATCAATGTAGATTCTGGTGGAACACTCTTTATTGACAGTGCGACAGTAAATTATCTGAATGCCCATTATATTCTAACTGACAGTGCTAAAATAAATAAACTGACAACAAAAAGTATTATTTCAGATAGCGCCACTATTGATAGTGCCTTTATTAATAATCTAACAATCGATTCATCATTTACCTTTGATAATAATAAATTTACAGATGCTCATTTACTTACAGTTAAGAATGAAGCAGGTACTATTGTCCTAGCAGGATATATGTTATCAACGGATCCTAATATAGGAACTCCATAATGACAAATACCAGACCCTTTATTGAAGATGGTTCGACGGGGATTAGAGAATATGCCCTGGCTGAATATAATGCAATGCTCGGTAGGATTACTTATCTTTACCAGCAAAATCCATCTGTAACTTTATCAGTTGTTTCTAGTAACGGTAATATCTCTCCAAATATGACGGATACCAGATATAAATCCGGTACAGCAGCTAGAAATACATCTGGCCCTTGGCCAGCAGTTACATCATATCCACCAGAAAGTTCAACAGGTGAACCACAATTAGTTGTAGGTTCCACATATGATAAGATTAGTCAAACAGTAGGTTCACCAACCCCATTTCAAAATAGTGATTATCAGAGTCTTAATGTAAAACCTGTATGGCTAGAAACCGATGGTGTATTAAGAGAAATGAGTTTCGATAAAGTAAAATCATATTTTGTAGGACCAATTGCAGCTGCAATGCAATCGACCACACAAGCAGGAATACAGGCAGCAGGTTCATATTATATTTCTACAACCTCTTCCATAGCCGGATCAACAAATTTAGGAACAGTTTTTGTGGATACCGTTGCAAACCTTTCTGGTTATCTTGCTTCAAATATTGGTGGTGCCGGGTCTGTTCAAGATGTATTTTCAACAACCACGTATTATCTTCAAAGAGTGGATTCAAATATATCCGTACAGGGTAGTGGTTATAGAACACCACTGTGTATTGATTATTCTGCAAATAGAAAAAATCAACCTGGTGGATTAAGACATATGACATATGCAGAATTTGATGCTTTATTTGAACCGTTAATACAATGGGCCTTGCATAGTGAAGCAGGATATTCTTTAAGGTATAATGTTAACGGTAGTGGGACAAGACAGGGTACACAAATAGCAAATAAACAAATGATTGGGGTGAGTGGAGCATATACAAAATATGCCGCATCTGCAAATGATTATCGTGCACAAGAATTTCCGAACGGTACTATTGTCGTTCAGAATGGATTTAACCTTAATTTAGAAAGAACATAAAATGGAAGGCCATAAATTTATAAAAGCCATGTTTGCAAACAATGAAAAGAATGTTGTTGAATCACATTGGCAAAATGAAGAAGATGATAATATAGTCAGAGTGGAATATTGTCCGGCAGAAGATGGCGATGAAGTATATGAAATGGTCAAGAAACATATGGACATTGAAACTCTTCACGATGAGACATATGAACATATTAAAGCTCAGGATAGAGTATATCGTGAAGCAATTATATCTGTGGCAAAAGAAGAAGGACTGGTTTGGGATATTCGCGATTTTGAATCGGATAATAAACTTGCAGATTCAATGAAAATTGCAACTAAAACTATATTTGAAACTGCAGATAATTCTCCAGAAGGTAAGAAAGAAAAATTGTTTTTATATAAACTTCAACTTTTTGAAGTCGAGGCAATTAAAGATTCAAAAAATACCAATTTAAAAAAGAAATTAAGACAGGCAAAAAGTATAATTGAAGCTACTAAGATTGCTTGTGAGTTTTATGTTTAATAAGTAATTATTTAAAGTGATGAAATGTTTAGTTCCCGACACGGGTATCACCATCAATCCGATTGGTGAAATTGTATTATGTTGTGCTGGCGATAATGTGGCGATTGAGCACATTAGTAATATTGAAAATGTAAGTGATTTTTTCAATTCAAAAATATATAATGAAATCAGAGATAAATTTAGAAAAAAAGAATTTCCAAAGCAATGCAATGTCTGCAAGGTTCATTGGAAAGCAGGCAGAATTGCAAGATTCGATTCTTATAATAGATTCGATTTTCCTACCTACAAAGAAGACCTCTCTAACTCAATTATTCCTATAAGATTTTTAGAAATTACTACTAGCAATATTTGTAATCAAATGTGCGTTACATGTTCTGGTAAATACTCTTCTAAATGGGCGCCGGCTGAAGCATATGCAGTTCAAGTTGGACTCGATTGGAGAAACGAGAATCATAAGTTTCATACAAAACAGTACAAAATGACTGATGAAGATGTAGAAAAGATTTTACAGATAGTTCCTAGCTTACAACACCTAACTATTAAAGGTGGTGAACCATTCGCAGATCCAAACAATATAAAGATACTACAGAAGCTTGCGGATACAAATCCTAAGTGTCGGGTAGAGATTTGTACAAACTTTCAACTAGTAACTCAATCAGTAATTGAGTTATTACATAAGATTGATGAAGTGCACATCCAAGCAAGTATAGACGGTGTCGGTTCTCTTTACAATTGGATTAGAGGTGGTAACTTTGAAAAGACTGTCAATAATATAAACCGTTACTATAAATATGCTAAACGTAAGATAGTGATTGTCTCTACGGTATCGATTTACAACTGGATGCATCTACCAGAACTTATAGATTACTGGAAAAATATAGAAGGTGTTGAAAGAATTAGTATGGCAAATATCGTGACCTTTCCAAAATATTGTTCTCCATTATATCTACCAGTCGACCAGATAGAAAAAGGAAAGAAAAACTTCTTTGACTATCTTGAGAGTTATGACTATGTAGAAAAACATGATATCTACAAGACAAACAATCTTATGGTAAGTGGAATTGGTAATATGAGAAGTATAGAGCTGACAACAGATCCTAACGTAAAAGAGATAAGAAGAAGAATGTTAAAGTGGATAGACTTTTGCTTGATTGCTAGAATGAATGATGAAGATATATTTGAACTTGCACCGCACTTGAAAGAAATATTTTAATTTGGCCACAGCATATTATATTTTAAAATCCTTATTTACTTGATGTTGAAAATAACATGCATCAGTAGAATATTTTATAAAATCATCTAGTATATAATTCCAAGGTTGTCCGATATTATTATTTGGTATTTTATATTTTTCCAACATGTAAGTTAAAAAGACTTCGTTATTTCTTTTCCAACATGAACTCATTTCCTCAGGGTATAGATTATCTTCAATCGCATCAATAAATCTTTTTTCAGCTTCAGGTAATCTTTCAGAAAATTTTAGACTTTCGGCTGCTGTTTTATTCATACAGAACACACCAGTATTTGCTATATTATCGTTTCCTGTTATATCATCCAAAAGTAACATTGCCTTTTTGCAAGATAGTTTAGCATATCTACCCATACCCGAAAAATTATTAAATCTGAGATTAGGTTTTACCCAACGTGATACACCAATTAATAATTGATATACCGAAACATTATCTAAATTAAATGAATCAAATATAATCTTTTGTGTTTTTGGTATTACATCTAGATCCAAATAAAGAACCTCATCATAGTGTTCCAATAATTTTTCTGTTTGTAGTATTTTATAAAATTGAACATCCACATAATTATTTTTGTCAGGTGTAAATAATTCATAATCTGAATTGCATATATGTGCATATTCTTTTTGTTTTTCAATAAGTCGGTCTTTGTAAAGATTAAATAATTTTGTTTTTTTATCTGATGCAGAGGGATGATCATCTACCAAGTCTGACCAAACACTAAAGATTATTCTTTTTGACATATCTTTCCACATATTTAAAATTTTTGTTTATAACGTGTATAAGTTTGGGGTTACCTTTTATAGACTTATTATTTATTGTAAGAGCATAATGCCAATCCTCATCTAAATTTAAAAGGTTGACTTTATTTTTGATCATTTTATAACTGAATAAGGTTTCATTATCATACCCAAACATGTTTGAAATAATATCAGGAAACATATCATCTTCAGTTACCAATTCATGCATATAATCTAAGTCATTTTCAAAGTTGTCAAAGTAGGCTAATTTTTTCAATTGTTCATTATTTGCTATAACGATTCCTGTATTATAAACATCATTTTCACCATCCATACCATTATAAATTAACATTGCCTTTGTATTCCAATATTTTGCGGTTGGTGATCTTATTGTGGATAAGGCCTTACCTTCCCATTTGGTCATACGCCATTCAAATTCTTTCATATAGGATTCATGATTTACCCGAACTGCTATTCCGTTTGATATATCAATATCAAATACACTTTCAGTAGTTACAGGAACAACATCAAAGTCAAAGTAGGCAACATTATCATATTTCTTGCTGTTTTCATATAGCAAATGTATTTTGTAAAAGTTTATTATATTATACTCATTGATATATGGTCTGTCCTTAAATGTTTCTTTATATTCTTTGTACTGATCATCATCACCATATAGCTTATAATCTACTCCAATTGTTTGAGCATATTTCTCTTGTCTTTGTTTTAAAAAATCATAATGATCTTTTAGGTTTTCTGTTTCTTTATAAATTGAAAATATCATTTACCAATAACCATAAACCTATCATATTCTTTATTCCAGTTTTTTGTGCCAGAGTAATATATTTCCCTTAATGGTAATTCTGATATAAAATGGTCAAGCGAGTCATGACAGTTTATGTGGCTATCTATATCATAATAATTATTTGACTGTAAACAAACAATTGCATCTTTATCTTTTTTTATTAACATTTCATTAATATCATCTTGTTCAATATGTTCACATGCCGTGCATATAATAATTTTATTTTTATTATTCCATGCCTCATCATTTACAAATGTGAGGCCATTATCTGTAATAAAATGCACCTTATCATGTATTACTAATTTTTCACCATATTCCCTACAGACTGGATCCAAATCATAATTCCATACGTCTCCATCAAACTGCAATTCTTTTAATATATATGAAAGCAATCCATACCACCCACCAATTATTATACATGCGTCTTTATTTTTTAAATATGGTTGAAGCTCCTTTACTGCCCACTCTTTATTTTCAAACTGTCCTTTACTTAAGGAATCAAGTATATCCTTCAGGCGAAAGATATCTATATCCTTTACATATTTTGATTTAATATAAATTTCAGATAAAAGACTGACCACTCGATCAAAGAATAATTGTTGCATTTATACCACTATCAAATGTTTTATAGTTAAATTTCTGATCCCAAATATATCTGTCAATGCCGGCATATTTTCTCGTATTATAATCTATATTCCTACTAAACACATCCCAATATTCTGTGTTTCTGCCAGAAGTCCAGGCCATAATTGAACTGTTTAATTTTGTTTCGTATGCATGAGATTCCCAATATAAATCATTCTTCCATTTATCCTTAATAAATGTTGGATATCTCCAATCTATAGATTCAATATAAGGAAAAGGGTTATTAATGATGTCGATATCGAGATCAAACAGGACGCAACGATTATCCAATATAAAGTCGTGTCTATATACATGAAGTTTATTCCACCATTTTGTAAGTTTAGGTTTCTTTGGTATGTCTATACAATCTATTATAACATCTTTTGCGTCTTCTGTAAAACAAAAAATAGGATAATCTGCATAGTGCATTAATTTTTCCGCTTGTCGATTCACGTCATTTGCAGAATATTTTTTGCCATGTTTTAATAGTATTACGTTCATAAAATTATATATTATTATAAATAGATTAAAGCTTATTATGTCGAGTTACTTAGCATCGGATTGGTCCAAAATGGCAGAATACGAAAAATTTACAATAGATAAAGGCTCTGATATTGCGATTCAGTTAGATCTTACTGACGCATCTGGTAATCCCAAAAACCTTACCAATTACAGTGCAGCTGCTAAAATGAAGCGCAATTATAATAGCACTGATTCAGATACATTGTCATTTGCTGCGGCAATTAATACTCCCGAAACTGATGGTATCCTAACTCTTTCCTTGACAAATGCTCAAACAGATACTCTTAAAGTAGGCAACTACGTTTATGATGCAGAAATCTCCTTTGTTGATTCAAACGGATCAACTGTTGTGGAGAGAATACTTGAAGGAAAAATTAGAGTTAGCCCATCGGTGACATAAATGGCAACAAATATTACACATATTAAAAAAATTACTATTGGCACACCTGTTAAAAAGGTTACAGGTGCTTCAGCACAAACTCTCGGCGATTTGACGGATGTTGAAATAAGCGGTGAAAGTAATGGTAACATGTTGGTATATAATGCTTCAACAGGTAAATTTCAATCTACCAATATTTTGACTGATATAATTCTTGCTGCTGGTGGGTTTGCCTCACTCGATTCTGCTGGAGGTGATTTCTAATGCCATCAAGAATTTTAATAAAAACCTCCAATAAAACACCTGTAATTACCACAGCATTAAATAATTCCAGAAGAATACTTTTAACTGGTGAATTTGGTTATACCTATACCACTGGTGATTCAGCAGGTGGTGATCGACTATTCATTGGTGCTGGTGGTAATACATCTGGTAGATCAAATGAAGTTCATGTAGTCGGTGGTAAATATTTTGTTGATATGCTAGACCACCCTCGTGGTCAACTTCACGAAAATGCCGCAATTATTACTGACGCTAATAAAAAGATAAATCAACTTAAGGTTGATAATATCACCGTTGATGGCAATGAAATTAATACATCGTCTGGTAATCTTACCCTTAATCCAAATAGTGGTACCATTGATGCCAGTACATCGGCCATTACCAATGTAGTTGATCCATCAAATGCACAAGATGCTGCTACTAAAAATTATGTTGATACAAAAGATATTGTATTTGTTAGTGGTGATACCAATGCCGATGGAGCCGGTAATGTTCAAACTGGATCAAGTATTATTATCCGTGGTTCTTGGAATACAAATACCAAAAGAACGGACATTTCTGGCAACTCCGTAAAGGTTGAGGTAAATGTAGATTCTGATTTACTTGGCCTTTCCAGATTAACAGTTGATAATATTGATGTTAATGGTAATACCATTACAACCACTTCAGGTGATTTAACTCTTAATTCAACCGATGGTACAGTTATTATTGGTGGTAACCTACAAGTTGATGGTACAACTACTACAGTTAATTCTAATACACTTACCATTGATGATAAAAATATTACATTGGCAGATGGTGCCGCAAATGCTGCAGCTGCAGATTCCGCTGGTATTCATGTAACTGGCGCAAACGCGGATATTTTCTATAAATCAACACCAGATACTTGGAACTTTAACAAGAAGGTAGTGGCGCCTAATCTTGATATTAGTGGTAATCTAGTTGTTACTGGTAACGTAACTGGTAATTATACTGGATTTGATTCAGATTTTACTCAAAAATCTACAAGTGATTTAAGTGAAGGTTCAAATTTATATTATACAACTGCCCGAGCAGATTCAGATTTTGATGTAAGACTTACCACAAAGACCACAGATAATCTTTCTGAAGGATCAAGTAACCTTTACTTTACAGATACAAGAGCAAGATCAGCAGTAAGTATTACAGATGCTGGTGGTGACGGATCACTTGCCTATAATTCCGGAACAGGTGTATTTACCTATACTGGGCCAAGTGCAGCAGAAGTAAGAGCACATCTTAGTGCAACTGGAGATTTAACATATAATCAGTCAACAGGTGTATTTAGTATTGATGTTGAACAAGTTTACTCTAAGGCAAACTTTGATTCAGATTTACAAGATACCCTTGCTGCAGGTGAAGGTCTTGACCTATCATTTTCATCTGGAACATTAACCTTATCAGGTGAAAATGCAGACTCATCAAATAAAGGTATTGCATCTTTTGATGCTACCGATTTTACAGTAACAAGTGGAAACGTAGAATTAGCAACTATTGATTGCGGAACATATTAAGCCTTATTAGGATAAGAACATGGCAACACCAAAAGTATTACTCAAAAGATCCTCAGTTATAGGCCGCGTACCTGGCGCTAGTGATTTGGATTATGGTGAATTAGCAATTAACTTTGCTGATGGTAAAATATATTATAAAGATGATTCAAATAATATAAAGGCGTTTATAGATTCTGCCAGGGTTCAAGAGATTGCAGATGCTGTTGAGGTTGTGGCTGATGCCCAATTAGATTCCGGTGAAACCACTATTCTTGTCACTTCGTTGATTGATTCAAACTATGTACAATCACGGACAAATGAGGCATATCTTGCCACGATTATTGATTCAGATTATGTGCAGGCACGTCAAGCGGATATCTTTCGTGACTCTGCCTTTATCACAAATACAATTGCACAAAATTTAGATCTTGGTGAATTTATACTTGGACTTGATCCTGGCGTAGACCCTGTACAAAATCCTTCTAACTTTGTCACAATTTTGGCTGCAAAACTTACTGCAGGTAATGGTATTATATTAAGTGGTGGAACAGAATGGACTGATAATATAACCATTACTGCTGACGTCATAGATTCTTCTACTGTTGAAGCAATTGTTGATTCTGCATATATTCAAGCAAGGCAAAATTCAGTTGGTGAGGCAGGGGTTGATTCTGCTGGTGTGGTTACTATTATTGGTGCAACTGTTGATAGTACATACGTCCAGACAAGACAGTCTGCGCAGGACTTTGCATATGGTTCACTAACTGGTGCACCAACAATACCATCCTTTGGTACAGATTATATTGATTCTGCTACAGCAAGTGCAATTATTACTGCTGATGTGACTAAGTCTTTTGTGGATGCACTTGGAACTAATGCTGATACTCTTGATGGATTTGAAGGTACACATTACCTCCAATATTCCAATTTAACTGGGGCTCCTATCACACAAGATTCTGCTATGATTTATCGTTATACGATAGATTCAGCAAGAACAACTCAGCTAGTGGATTCTGCCTATGTAAGAGCAAGAGTAAGAACAAACCAGGATCTGAGAACTAGCGATACTGTTGAATTTTCTGGAATGACCATTTCTGGTGATTTCAATGTTACAGGTACTACAACATCTGTTAATACTATTGTTTATACCACTAATGACCCATTGATTCACCTTGCTGATAGTAACGAACAATCAGATTTGGTTGATATTGGTCATATCGGTCACTATTATGGTAATGGTCAAAGACGGCATACTGGTGTATTCCGTGATGCATCAAATGAAGAATACTATATCTTCAATAATATGGTTGATTCTGCGTTTGATTCGGTGCTTCCACCAAACGTAATTAATCGAAATGCTACAGACTTCCAACTTTCAACTCTTAATGTCGGAACCCTACGTGGTGTGTATGCTGGGTTTGATTCTGACTTCAATGCAAAATCAACTACTAACCTGAGTGAAGGTTCAAACCTCTATTATACAAAGGCCCGGGCTGATTCAGATATTGCTGCATCACTAAATGATTCAACAAATACTGTTTCAATTACAATTAATAATACCATTACAGATCAAGTTGATTCTGCCTATGTTCTTGACCGTGTGGCAGAAGCACCGTTCCTGGATTCAACTACTGTTCTAGGAGTTATTGATCAAACATATGTACGTAATAATCAAATTAAATATAATACATCAGACTTTACCGATAGTGCATTTGTGACAGGGTTACCTGTTTCCACATTTACAAATGATGCAAATTATCTCGATTCAACCACTGTAACTGGTGTTATTAGTCAAACGTATGTTCGTAATAACCAAATCCAATATAATACCTCGGACTTTGCTGATAGTGCATTTGTAACTGGCCAAGGTTACTTAACTACAGCAACTACTACTGCGCTGGTTGATTCGGCGTATGTGCAACTTCGTCAAGTAGATGGTAATAAATCCTTAAATGGATTAAAGGCCATTCAGTTTATTCACGACTCTGATGCAGCAACATATACTGTTACAGTTGCCTCTAAGGATGCATCACATCGTTATGAAGGCACAGGTTCTGCCAGTGGTTACAAGATTGATGGAATATTCTCACCAACAATTGTAATGAATCCAGGTAATACATATCGGTTTGATATGTCGGATGCCACAAATAGTTCCCATCCTATAAATTTCTATTATGATGCAGCAAAGACAACTCAGTACACAACCAATGTTTTAAATAATTACGCAAGTAAAGCCGCTGGTGTTTCTGGTTCATATGTCGAAATTACTGTAACGGATGATACGCCTTCTGTATTACACTATCAGTGTGGTAATCATGGTTATATGGGTGGAATGATACAGACACAAACCCGTAACCTAACTGGTTTTACAACAGATGATTTAACCGAAGGATCAACCAATCTATATTATACAAATACTAGAGTTTCAACCTTAGTTGATGCAACATACGTACAGGATCGTCAAACAAAATATAATACTTCCGATTTTGCTGATAGTGCATTTGTAACTGCTCAAATAGCTACTATTGATTCGGCCTATGTACAAGCAAGGCAGTCCGGTGGTGAGATTACCATTCAAGAGGAAGGCACTCCTTTATCAAATGCTGCAACTACTTTGAACTTTGTTGGTACTGGGGTTACTGCCACTGGTACTGGCACTACCAAGACAATTACCATTTCAGGTGGTGGTAGTGGAACAGTAGATAGTGCCGATATTATTGCAATCGTGGATTCAAACTACGTACAGGCAAGGCAATTAGTTACCGAAGGTGTTACGGAACTTGATCAGACAACTTTCTATTATACTGCCGCGGCAGGTGATTCAACATTTAGTGGCAATGATGATTTTGGTAACACATTAGATTATTCAGCGGGTAAAGTTCAGGTTTTCATTAACGGCATTTTACAGGTTAAAACATCTGACTTTACTGCAAATAATGGTACTAGTGTTTCATTGGTTGAGGCCGCTGATAGTGGTGATATTATTGCAATTGAGACAATTACTGGTAATACCGCAAATACTCGGTTACAACTTGATACCTATGTATATACTGCTGATTCTGGTGATAATAACTTTGGTGGAGCCGATGATAATAATAAGACATTAGATTATTCCGCCGGTAAAATACAAGTATTCCTTAATGGTATTTTACTCCTTGATTCAGATGATTATACAGCAACCAATGGTCTTAATATCTTAACAGATTCACTTGACAGTGGTGACGTTTTAACTATTCAACAATTTACTGGCACAAACATCGGTATTGATTCAACACAAACTCGTCAATTAATTGATTCTGCATATATTCAGGCAAGACAATCAGCCTCAGGAATTACTGTTCAAGAGGAAGGTGTATCACTATCAACTGCTGGTACAACTCTAAACTTTGTGGGTAGTTCTGTAACTGCATCTGGAACAGGTGCAACAAAAACCATAACGATTACGGCAGCATCTGGAGGTACGGATTCTGCTGCTACGATTGCTTTGATTGATGATCAATTGGCCATATTCTCCGTTGGTGATTTGGTAGGTGCCGATGGTAATCCAGGTGATATGCTTGTAAGTGATGGTGACGGAACTGCAAGTTGGACAGGTAATGGAGCTCTTACAGTTGAATTTAAAGTAAATTATGATTCACTTGGTGTAATATCTACTGTAACAGATTTGCCTACAGGATTTACTCATGACAGTACATCAGGAAATACGATTATTGTTAGCCATAATACTGGACGCTCAGTGAAAGATATTACATATAATTCCTACGTCAGTGGAACACTAAAACTAAGAAGACCTTCTGCAGATAGTGCTGATATAGTAACCTATAGTGTTGCAGATCGTTTAAATAAATTTACAGCAAATGTCAGTCAAGCAACCACAGGTGCAGATGCAGATCAATATGCTTGGGTAAATATCACATTCTAAGGGTTTGAAATGGCTATTAATCTTACAAAAATCTTTGATGAAATACAAATAAGAAATAATGCTATTGATAGTAATACAAGTTCATCTGAGCAATTAAGGCTTAATTCTATTACTAATAGAATGAATTCAATGGGTGGTGTTCTTACGTATCGTTCAACTGGGCATCTTCCAAGTACAGCAGATTCAGGTCACATCGGTTCAATTGCTTATGTTGCATCTGATAATGTATTTGGTGATAGTAGTGGTGCATTTTATATGGCCACATTTAGAGATTCCAATTGGGTAAAGATACCTTCATTGCAAGATAGTGATGAGGCCGCAATCCCAGAACCAGAAGGTGGTGGTGGTGCTGAACCTTCTGTCCGACAGGCTTCCAATTATGGGTTTATTGGTGGTGGAACAATGCCATCCATTGCTCCTGCTTGGGATTATATTCAAAAGTTTTCCCTAACTGCAGATGCAAATGCCACAGATGTTGGGAATCTGATTGATCGTATAAGTCAATCACATGGTGCATCAAGTGCAACCCATGGATATATGATGGGAGGATTTATTGGTCATGGTCCAAATGCCCCTTCTGTAACAAATGCAATTCAAAAGTTTTCTCATACAGTTGATGGTGATGCAACGGATGTTGCTGATCTATTATCTACAATACGTTCTGGGGGTGGTGGATATTCACCTACACATGGTTACCAGTTTGGTGGAGACCCAGGCCCGACTAATCAAATCCAAAAATTTGAATTTGCAACCGATGGTAATTCAACTGATGTTGCAAACCTAACTGCTCCGACTAGATACAATTCAGGAATTGCAATAAGCAGTACTCATATTTATAATATGGGTGGTTATCCAGGAACAACACCTACCGGTGATTATGTTGAAACTATTGAAAAGTTTCCATTTTCGGCTGATGGTGATGCAACTGATGCCGGTGATCTTTCTGCTGGTGTAGCTTATCACTCTGGTAATCAATCAACCACTCATGGATATCGTGCTGGTGGTAATGGTGCCGTTCCTGCTCCTGGATCAAGAAATGAAATAGAAAAATTTGAATTTGCAACAGATGGTAATGCCGCAGACGTAGGTGATCTAACTCTTGCGCGATATTCATTAGGAAATGGTGTATCGAGTACTACTCATGGATATACAATGGGTGGTTATGGTGGTGGATATTCGAATATTATTGATAAATATTCATTTGTATCCGGAGGAAATGCAGTAGACGTTGGTGATACACTAGCAGGTATGAATGGTTATGGGTCATCTCAGAATTAGGTATAGGTAATGCCAATTAATATTACAAAAGCTTTAAATGAAATTCAAAGTAGATTGGATGATTCCACACAAACTGGTACCGATCTGAATAGACTTATTTCAATTGCTAATCGGGCTAATAATTCTGGTA
>Ga0129348_1000039_pt1 | contig 37166 bp, 44 predicted proteins | sample CPBDNA_4_FD_94424 | JGI IMG/M metagenome (GOLD analysis project Ga0129348, IMG submission 94424) | Freshwater to marine salinity gradient microbial communities from Chesapeake Bay, USA - CPBay_Sum_27_0.8_DNA | ecosystem: Environmental > Aquatic > Marine > Coastal | place: USA: Chesapeake Bay...
AAAGTTGATGTCCGCTTTTGCAACGGACTCAGAGTCTTGCTCTTGCTGAACATCATACAGCTTCATCTTGGATCTGTCAATACCGATGGTGAAGCGTCTGTGCATCGTAAGGTCGTTGTATCGGTTCTTAAGTTGCTTAACCATAATTTGGTTTTGTGCCTCAAGCTCCTCAGTACTAATAAGAGCAAACATAAAATCTGCAGTAGCGGGTAGACCAAAAGACTCAGAAGTGTCGGTAAGATCAACGTCGCTATTCCCATAACCAGAACGAGTAGTTTGAGTAGCAGAGACAATTGGTACGTCAGATTCAACAGCGAGACCGCGAAGTTCCTCCGCAATCGCCTTAACGTACGTGTAGGAGTTGACAATCGCACCTTTGTACCTAGAACTTGCACAGATATTTAAGTAATCGATGAAGATGATGTCTGGGGAGAAAGACTTCTTTAGTGCAAGTTCATTGAGAAGAGCACGAAAATGTCCTACGTGTGCTGATGCAGTGGGATACTCTTTAATGATGAGTTTACCTTCTGTCTTACGAGACAGATCAGCAACTTTAGATTCAAAGATCATCCTAGGAAGATCTGGAATGTCTTTGATATTGATGTTGAGGAGGTTAGCATCGATACGTTCAGCGATCTTCTCCTCAGACATCTCCAGGGTCACGTACAAGACGTTCTTACCCTGCGAGAGGCACGCTGCTGCCACGTGGCACATAAAGAGGGATTTACCCACGCCTGTGCCTGCCAGAGCAACGTTCAGAGTTTTGTTGGGGATGCCACCCTTGGTGATCTTATTGAACAGATCAAGATCGAATGGAAGCTTCTCTTCGTCTTTAGTATAAAAGTCAAAACGTTCCTGATAATCATCCAAGTAATCGTGACCGATGTGATCATCGAAAGAAACAGCAAGTGCTTGCTTGAGAATCTCTGGAATACAATCCCTAGACTTCTTATCATCCTTACCATCAGCAAGTTTGATAGATTCCATCAGTGCCAGGTAAATGGCACGATCTTTACACCACTTCTCAGTGGCATCAACCAACCAGTCTTTCGTAGGGTCTTCGGTTACATCCGCGAAAGACTTACAGATACTTCGGACTTCACCGAACGTTTGATCAGAAACGTCATCCCTTCGTTCGACTTCAATAAGAATAATCTCCGTGGTCGGGAGACGGTCATACTTATCAGCGAATTTTCTGATCTCTTCAAAAATGATCTTTTCATTTAGTTCATCGTAATATTCAGATTTTAAAAATGGTAAGACCTTGCGGAAGTACTCTTCGTTTCGGAAGAGGTTCCGCAAGATCGTTTGTTCAACTCTTTCATTCATTACCGTACTTGAACTCCTTTGCTGCACACTCATCAAGTGCTTGCATTACTTCCTCGGTAAAATACTTTTCGGGATCTGCAAGAATCTGTTTAGGATAAACAGAAGCACCATTAACCTTGTAACGATTGCCAACCCGTTCAAAGACTCCATACTTTTCACCCAGCTCCAGTAACCCAAAGTAGCGATCAAGTCCACGTTCATCATAGAAGAGTCGTGTTTTTACTTTGCTATTTTCTTTTGTGAAACGAGACTTACGATTTGTGGCAGTAATGATATTGCCAATAACTTCAGTACCGTCTTTCTCCTTCGCCTTCGATAGGAAAATAATGTTAGAAGCAGCGTATTTGAGTCCTGTGCCACCACCCATCTCCTTAGTAGGAACGTATGCACCAACGACTTCGTAGGTGTGGTTGGTAACCAGCAAGGGTATGTTCACTCGACCGAGATTAAGAGTCAGCACCCTAAAGATAGACTTAATGACCTGAGCACGGGTCATATCACGGGTGTCTTTTCCTGCTGCGGAATCTTCCATCTCCTTCGAGGTGGAAAGGTTACCCAGACTATCTAGGACCATAAACAATGGCGGACGATCTTCTGGTTTCATTTTCTCGTATTCGCTGACAATCTTCATAGCCTGCGTACGGAATTCCTGCACGGTAACAACAGGAACTAAACCAACACGAGAGATATCAATCCCCCGTTCTTCCATCATTTCCTTGGAGATAGCAGACTCAGATTCGAAATAAATGACATTACCATCAGGATTAGTATCAAGGAAATGACGCACGATAGAAAGAGCAAAAAAAGTCTTTCCAGTGCTGCTCTCTCCTGCAAGAGCGGTGACTTTGTTTGAAGGAATACCTCCAAAAATAGAACCACTAACGAGGGCATTAAAAATGTAAGACCCACTGTCAACCCAACCTGCAATGTCGCCAGCAGCAACTCCGTCAGAAACCACCGTAGCGTATTCATTACCAATTTCCTTGATAACGCTGTTTAGAAAAGACATCAAAAGAACTCCATAAGACTACCTGTGCGCTCAGGCTTCCAACCGATGCATTCTAGCACAGAGCGCAGCGGTTCGTAGAACGCTTTTTCGAATTGTTTATCAAAGTCAATGTACTTGTCGAGATCAAACTCCGAAGGCATCTCTTGGAAGAAAGAGATAACGTTCTCCCCAATAATGTTGGGAGTCTTCAGATAAATGAACTTGATCTTCTCACCCTCTTGGATGCGAGCGTGTTTGTTTTCGACTTTGTGTTTTTTAATATAATAGTTATAAAGAAGAGCACCACGTACGTGGATAGGGCAACCTTTCTTGTAAACTTCTTTGGGGTGAGAATATGTAGAGAGGTTGTTACAACCACGAGGGAAAGCAATATCAGCAATACTTGCTTTCCTAGTTTCCATCTTGCACTGTGAAATAAAGTCGATAACAGTATCGTTATCAGACGACATAATCAGACGGAAAGCTTTCTTCAAACGATCGCGAAAGAACTGTGGAACAGAAGAACGGGCGGTCTCCAAACCCATAATCTTCATCTTGGGTTCTTTGTATGCGACTCCTTCGCTGTTCCATACGTTGAGAATGTAACGCTTCTTCGCAGTCCAAATACCACGGTCAGCGATATTCTCACGCTTCATTTGCATCTTCTGATCATACGCCGAAACGTAATTCGCAAGTTCCTGATAAGAGGACTCGATGAATGGTTCCAACTTTTCTTGACAGATCTTGTCAAGTATCCCCACAATTGCTGCTTTGTCGCCAGACTTATTACTAAAAAATTTAGTAACAAGAGGTCCAAGGTTAAGATAGATGCTGTCAGTGTCGGATGCGATAACATAATCGACCTCCTCCGTTTGCAAAATCCTATTTAGATATTCATTAATCTTTCCTTCGATCCAACGAATCGAGACTTGACCCGAGAGAGTAATCGCCTCAGCATTTGCCAGCTTATAGTAGCGGAAGTATTCGTTGCCGATTGCACCATAGGCAGAGTTGAGTTGGATCTTCCTTGCCATTTGGAAGTTGTTGTATCGAGAAATTCTCTTTTGAACATCCAAGGACGGAGATGCTTCGTACTCTGACTTTGCATCCAGCATCTTACGCTTGTAAATTTTTCGTTCATCATAGATTTTTTCCATTAGTTCTGGTAAGAAACCACGCACATCCTTTCGGTACATAGCACCATTAGCGCAGCAAGCATAATCAGGATGTGCATCGAATTCTCCATTAAGAATGCGATCAACAGAAGCAGTAGGATGTCTCTGATCTACAAGAGTCTCTGGCGAGATGTTGTACTGCATAATCAGGTGAGGATACAGAGAGTTCAAGTCAAAGTTTACCACCCAGTCATAAATGCCAGGGACGGGTTCCTTAACGTAAGCACCAGCGTACTTATCAGACTTCTCTTGCTTTACCTTCGGAGGAATAGCAATGTTCCTACCACGCAGATAGTTATAAATGATTGCATCCCACATTCGCACCTGGGAGAACACATCCTCCAGGTTAACCTTAGCATCATATGCAAGTGTGAATGCAAGATCCATCAGCTTCATCTTGTCTTCTAGTTGATCGACAAGACGAACGTCGTGGATGTTGTATTCAACAAACTTTTTCCAATCATTCGTATAGAACTCCTTGAAAGTGTCAAACTCAGAGTGATCTAGTTTGTTAGCACCGAGTTCCACGAATGCAATATGATCCAGGCGATAGGACTCCTGGTTTGTATAAGTAAATTTCTTATACAGATCCAGGTAGTCCAACACCGTGATTCCCGAAACATCAAAAGAGATGTTCTTCCTACCCTTGATATAAATTTCACGGGAACTGAGAAGTTTCCAAGGTGAAAAGAGTTTCGTAGTCTTGTCTCCAAGAATACGAGCAAGACGATTACAGATATATGGAACGTCGAACAGTTGAACGTTCCATCCTGTAATTACATCAGGATAATTCTCGGTCCACCAAGCGAGGTACCTCTGGAGTAGTTCCTGCTCGTCAGCACAAAGTGTGTACGATACATCAGCCTGTGGGGTATCAAAGGGGCGCGAACCCCAGACGTGATAGATCCCTGTAAAACTGTCCTTGACTGTGATAAGTAAGATTTCCTGATCAGCAGATTCAATGTCGGGAAAACCATTCTCTGCTGCGGTTTCAATATCGATCGTAAACACACGGATCTTACTTGGATCGTAATCTACTTCACCAGGGAAGTTATCACTGATCCATTGATAGAGGTATGCCTGATTACCATACACAGTAAATCCCTCAACGTCATCATAACGCTTACAAAATTCTTTGCAATCGCGGATGCCGCCTGGTTGAATAGGACGAACGGGGTAACCCTCAAGTGTGGTATACCCCGTTTCTTTCTCTTTACTTTTTACATAAAGCGTGGGATAGAACTCGTCACGGATACGAATCTCCTTATGACCGTCATACCCACGGACAAGAATGCGATCTCCAACTTGATCAACGTTCTTGTAAAACTTCATTGTATGCTGTAACTAGATGCTGGTTTGGTTCGACAATAGTGAGAATCGAATCGCTGTGGATCATCATCTCATCTTGTATTGTAACACCCTTGAGGAACCGTGTCAAGGTGCCGTCTTCGGCAACCTCGTACGGTTTGACCAGGAGCACGTCAGGTTCTCCTGGCAGATCAGCATCAGTTTCCTGCAGCTGCGTCAGGATCACCTTGTTGTTCTTGAGCAGGAGGATTTGTAAGTTGGTCATCAGTTTCACCGAATCGTTCAATGTAGTGATCAATCAGAGGTTGGAGGGGGGTGGTGATAGTAATAAACGAAGTTTCTTTAATCAGGAAACGACGCTCGGAAGACAGAGGACACCAGTTCTCAAAACTAACGTTGGGACCAGCTTCGGGGTTTTCCATATTCTTCATAATTTTCACGATCTGGGGATCACGAAGAATAAAACCAACGTCGCTATCTTCCTCACGACGCATTTCATACACATCAGCGATGACATCCTCACCGCTTTTCATCAAGACAAGTTGAATAGACATAGTAAGTACTAGAGCATAGACATTATAAAGGACCCCCTGACGGATGTCAAGGGGTCCAGTGGCACGCAGGGGATCGTATTATTTAGAGGAAGTCCTGACGTTGGAAGTGCTCGGGAACCACTTTCTGCAGGGCAATACTAAGCAGACCATCCTCAAATTCCACACCATCCACTCTCCAATCTTCTGTTAGGGTCCAGGATCGGGTGAAGCTACGTTGGGCAATTCCCTTATGGGAATAATTCACATCAGTTTCTTTATCTTCTTTCTGCCCTTCGACAAAAAGCTTACCGTGTTCGGTGTAGACAAAGACTTCCGCTTTCTTGAAACCAGCTAGGGCGATTTCAACAACAGTCTTCACATTTGATTCGTGAATAACGTTGTAAGGCGGATAGTTCTTGGTAGTTTCGTGCAGTGCTCCGACGCGATCGAACCAATCCTCAGCACCGATAGAGTACTTGACGATCTTGTCCATCAGCTCGGGCATATCCGCAGCACTGTACCTGATAAGTCTGTTCATTATTGTAGCTCCTATTAAGCGAGTTTGTATTGTGTGAACCCTTTACGGCGTCCATTAGTAATTATAACACGAAACAAAAAAAGACGGGTTCGGTGACCCGTCCATTAGTAGCGTATATTCCGTATGTAGCGTGTCGCGCACGAAAAGGCGACGAATTATTTAGCAGACCAAAGCTTAGGGTTCACCCTACCTTCAGATTGTTTCATAGAAACAACGCTTCGAAAATTATCCCAGTAATGATCAAAGATGTCTGATTTTTTAGAGGATACGGCAATATCATACTTAACTCTCCCCTCATCTTCATACCCAATTAGATATGCTGTATGAGGGAGAGTTCGATCTTGTGCCGCAGAAGGATCACAATCACGCAGGATTATTTTAATTTTCATCTTTCTTTGAAATGAAAGAACTTCTTCCCGCAGGAGGATTTGTGAGTGCCAACATCGCAACTAACGAATATCTTACGTGTCCATCGGGATACTTAGTGTCATCGTAGTATGCACTATGAAAGAGAGAACCTCTATATCCAGAGATAACATTAAATCCGCCAGGAGCAATACCCTCAAGATTGTAAACTTCATCTCCAGTAAACATCTGCCAATCGTCCAACTCTCCAACTCCTTTCCTATTGATACCCATCAAAGATGCAATAGTAGAAGGACGATACTCACCACTCTGCTCTAACTCTCTAACATCCATCCACTTTTTACCCTCAATATTAATTGAGTATACTGCGGTGCCATCATCAACCAGATCATCGGAAAGAAACAGGTTGAAAGCAAAGTCGCCAGGATCAACGTGTGGTCGATAATTACTATCGATAGATTTCATACCCTTCCAAAAGACATTGTTGTAGCAAGTAAAATCTTGCCACGCCATATTTTTGGTAGTAATCTTCCAGTTATACAGCAGAGTACGAAGATACAAAATATATGGTCTCGCCCATTCGTTAGCAACTGGTTGCTGCATACCAGGAGCTCCAGTTTTAGTTGGGATTAAATCGTTTGTCCCAGCAATATAAGAGCATTCGAGCAGAAAATCTCGCACATCATATGGATTGAGCAAAGCATTTTCCACACAGATATATTTGTGCGGAAAGTCTGGCGAAATTTTTTCTACATATTCTTTTCTGTTAGGATTAAGTTCAAATAGTTTCTCCAATCGAGATGGATTGACCATCCGATGTTCGAAATCTTTTAATGTAAGCATAATAAATTATTCCACGGATTTCTTTTTCCCAATATTGTACTTAGACTCAAGGATCCATTCGCCTTTTTCTTTAAAGGCAAGAACTTTAATCTGATTGAGAGGAGCTACGTTAGCAATCTTCTCCTTACTGTCTTCAGGAATACTAACGAGACCCCAGTCTACCAGAAGTTGAACGATTCTATTCCTTCTTTGAATATCGTTAATACTAAGATTTGTTTGCTTGCCATCCAAAGCAAACAATTCTTTGAAGTGAACGATATAATACTTGCCACGTTTGTGGAGAATGTGACAAGATTGATAAACTTTTTTTTCTTTACGCGAAGCAACACCAATACGAGTCAGGGTTTCACGTACTTTCAGAAAGTCGTCAGGTTCTTTGAGAACAACTTCGACCATCTGTTGCTCATTCCATTGCACAAATTCTTCACTCATCTGTTGCCACCAGTGTCAATTAGGGATTTAATCTCAGTGATTTGGGAGGTGGTCAATACTTGCAACGCTTGTTTCGCTTTTTCATTACTATAACCATAGTAAGTCTTTACGGCTTCAAGATCATCAAGTTTTGACTGCTTCAACCACGGAGAAAATCTTTTCCGAGGTCGTAAAGTATTTATATAATAGTCATACTGCATCTTCTTATCGAGATGATGAGCAAAGTTCATCTCGTTAGCGTGCAGAATGCAATCAAGATGTCCCGAAAGACATCTGTTGATTACGAATGGTGGATAGTTTTTGTGGTTGTCTTCATCCCAAATGTCTTTCTTCGATTGGTTGATCGAATACAGATAGTCTTTCAATTCAAGAGTCAAAGCTTACCTCCTACAACACCATCAAAACTAGATTGGAACCCATCGTATCCATCTCTCTTCCACTTAAGATACCAGTAAGTGCCATTGATGCAGTGCTCCAGTTCAAGAGCAAGAATCAACTCTCCGCCATCTTCGTGAAAACTTTTATGCATACCAAAGCGAGTCTTAGCAATTCTTACTTTGCCAAGATCTTCTTCTCCAACATAGTGAGACCAATCAGTTGCCCACTTGTCGTATTCGTGCAACTCAAAACGTTCGGACAGGTCCAAAGACTGTGCGACCGCTTCCGTTGAAGCGATAGATTTGGGTTTTTCCGTTGTTAAGAGTGACAACTACTTCATCTCCTTGAATAATTGCAGATTGAACATCGACCCCGAAGGTCTGAAGAACACCAGCAGAGGTGTCTACGATTTGCGCTCGTCCATACGAGGCTCTAGCAATGATGTTTCCCATTACTTGTACCAGAGTTTACTACTATTATCTATATTGTAATTGACCAGAAGCAATTCTTTACGCTTGTCTTGATCAGCACCATAGGATGCAGTAGAACGCATCGTGTAAGTCAGGTCCCACTGAAGCTTGGAGAATGTAGGATACATATCCTCAACTTCTTTGCAGGAGTTGTACGTGATCATCGTATTGCCCTTGAAATCTTTGAGGGTTTCCGACATACGAATGTGATCAAACTGCTTGTGCAGATCTCCCTTCTTACCATAGAGATTGTCTTTGATAGCGTACGGAGGATCGAGGAAGTTAAAAGCATCTTCTCGAATCACATTGGCATAATCCTCATTGAGGATCTCCCACTTCTGTATTGCCTGGTGATACCACAGCAGAGAGTTGATACCGTTAAAGCTGAAGTTTGACTGTGATGCTTGTTCCGAGAAAGAACTATTCTCGCTCAGACCAGAGAAAGAACACTTGTTACAGATGTAAAAATTGACTGCCATCTGATACATCCCAGTGTTCGGATCGTTCAGAGTCTCCTTCGCTTTCTGGAATGCTTCGCGGTGTGCTTCGATCACGTCTTTCTGAGCATCAAACCTACTGAGGTAGGTCTTGATGTTATGGAGGTGATCCTGCATCTGGGGTCCCAGGTCCCTCAGCGCCATCCAGAAGGCGTACAGGGGCACGTAGAGGTCGGAGACGGTCACCTTTAGGTCAGGGTCCTTACGGGTCATAGCAATCGCCATAGAACCGCCACCCAGGAAACCCTCGGTGTACCGATCGTATTTTTCGGGGATGTAGTCCATCAGGATCTTGGTGGCGCGGGACTTGCCGCCAGGATACCTGAGAGGGGTCTTAAACTTTTTACTCATTTGAATTCACACTCAACCATAATTTGGGTCATACAAGCGAGCAGATTAATTTCCTGGTCTGCAACAAAGGCGGACTTGTATTGATACTCAGCAATAATCAGAACCAACTGTGGGATACTCTTTCCAACGAGAGTAGCACTAAGAGTCTCATACACCTTACGAAGGATTAAGTTGGGATCATTGTCAAGGTTTTCCACAACCCACTGCCGAACAGTGTTGAACTCTTTCTTTTGCAAAGCTTTGACCAGACCGCCAATATCCAAATCAGCAATATCCACTAGGACACCGCTATCTATCTGACCACCGATAGCGTGTCGCTGAAGTTCATTAAGAACACGACGCCAGTCAGGATAATGCTTCTGGATCAACTTAACGAGAACTTTGTCCTCGGCAGTGACAGAATTCTCTTTTAGAATCTGCTTGATACGCAGGAAGAACTGCCCCTGCAAATCCATCTTCTCATCTTTCTTCAACGTAAAGTCGAAGTTAGAGCAGCGAGACTGCAGCGGTTGGATGATCTTGTTCTTGTAATTACAAGTAAAGATAAACCTACAGTTGTTTTGGAAGTCTTCAATCGCAGCACGAAGCTGTGACTGAACATCAGGTGTCATATTGTCAGCTTCATCAATAATGACACACTTATGCTTACTACCAGTCAGAGAGATTGTAGAAGCAAAGGTCTTGACTCGATTACGTACTGTATCGAGGTATCTTCCTTCGTCAGAACCGTTAATGACAATATTGCTAACACCCAACTCATCACAAAGAGCCCGAGCGATCGTTGTCTTGCCAACACCAGCAGTGCCCGACAATAACAGATTAGGGAATTCCCCAGCATCAACAAACTCCTGAAAGGATTTTTTCAAAGAAATGGGAAGAATACAGTCCTGCACTTTGGTAGGACGGTACTCTTCAACCCACAGAAACTTTCTCATTCTAAAGGACGCACAAATTCACGACTAATAATATTGGATGCGTTGAGCATCTGACTCATATATTCTACACCGTCTAGGGGTGTAGTATGGTCTCCACACGTGAAGACATCACAAACTGCCATACCCAACTCTGGCCAAGTGTGAATGCTGATGTGACTTTCAGCAAGCATTGCCACACAAGTGACACCCTGAGGTTCAAACTTGTGTGAGTTGAGTGCTAATAAAGTTGATTGACACTTTTTGGAAGCGTGGTATACCACATCCCGAATGTAGTGTTCATCATCCAGAAAAACTCCACTACACCCCTTAAGGGTAAACAGGATGTGCTTCATTAGGGCTCCAGAGCAATGTAGTAAGTGATATCAAAAGCAGAGTATTCCCACTTCGAAATCATCCGAGAGGAAACACTAACGTTATAGGTCTCATCGACAGCATCAGCGGAGTTGACACCAAAGAGTCTCAGGTTTTCAACCTTAAAATCCAAGGTGTATTCGTCGTCGGAGTTACCAGAAACAACTTGATCGAATGTGTTTGACGTGTCGTCTTCTTTGTCCCGTACACTAAGAGTGACCGAATCAGTCCCACTAGATACAGTGAAGTCAGGCAGACCGTAAACAAGGGCAGCTTTAGAAAGAGTCTTAATGCTGCCATTATTAACCTTGAAGTTGATGTTACCACCAGGGAATTTGATTTCACGGTCAGGTGCTGCCTTCATAGTGATCTGAGGATCACTGAAGTAATACTTAGATCGACGACCACGACCAGAGTCACGGATAGTAACGTAATTATCGTTGTCGAAATGAAGAACAGGATCGGTGAAGAGATCGAGACCAGACAGAAACTGATTCAAATCATAGATAGCAAAGTCACGAGGAAAGTATTCCTCTACAACAGCTTGTGCAAGAACGTTCTCTGCATTGCTGATTGTCTTAAGGACATTACCCTCTTTAACAACGATGCTGGAATTGATCGTAGAAAAGTTACGAAGGATGTCCTTGGTTTGTTTGGAGAGAGTAACTGCGGTCATTGAGGATAAGTTTCTTTAACGGAAGTTTTGTCGTTGAAGTGAAGAAGCAAGAGACCGTAGTGAAGGATCTTGATAATATCACGACGGGCACAACCCTTCTTGTCATAGCGGGAAGCATACTTGAGGATGTTACTGCGACAGAATGCCTCAGCATCTCCACACGCTTCGATCAAATCTAATGTTTGAATGCTGTCATTACCAGCAGAGTAGTGCTGTCCATAAGTTCCAGAAATGTAATCACGTAGCTCTTTAAGCAGAGCGTCTTCATTGTATTTGTTCATTATGTAAAATCGAAAATTGTAACTTTGACTTTCGGTTTAGGCATTGCAGTATACGGTGTCGTATCTCGAATGCGTATCTCTTTACCTACTGTTTTTGAATTGATTGGACTGTAGTAGGTGTCGGTTTTGGGATTGTAGAACCCCCAGATACAACGAGATTCACTGTGACTATTGTAAGTAAACCCACGCTTATGAACAGTCCAAATTGATAGCAGAGTACTTTTGACGCGAACTGTCTCATAGCGGTAACCGTCTGGTGGTTTGTGGTGGAAGGAGGTTGGTAGTTCATACTTCACGATTATATCAGGCACCGTGATAGGTGTCAACAACGGGTTCTTCTTCAGGCAGGTCAACCTTGTCATCGACCTTAGAGTACAAGTCAAGGAATGCTTGCTTAGTCTCATCATCAAAACGGTTCAAGCAAAGCTGGACTGCCTCAAGGCGATCGTTAAAGATGTTGTATGCCTGAACGATGTGAACGAGGCGACGAGTGCTGATCACTTCATCGATGCCACCATCATAGAAAGTCTTACGGATGATATCTGCCCAATCAGAAAGACGCTTGGTGAATTCTTCATCAGCACAAAGCTTGCTAAGAATTTTTTGCTCAGTAGCAATAGGGGGATACTCTTGCTCAAAGGTCAGTGGGAATCGCTCAAGAAACGCTTCGTTGAGGACATTCGTGCCCACAAACCGACCGTCATCAGAACCCTTACCTTTCGTGTTAGCGGTAGCAACCACCGTGAACCCTTCAGCAGGAGTGACCCAGCGTCCGATTTTCTTGAGGAACACCCCCTTGCCTTCAAGGATGCTCTGAAGGCACAGAATTTTGTTAGAAGCGAGGTCAATCTCGTCAAGCAGAAGAACAGAACCCCTCTCCAGAGCATCAACAACGGGACCGTTATGCCAAACAGTATTACCATCGACCAGGCGGAAACCACCAATAAGGTCGTCTTCGTCTGTTTCAATAGTGATGTTAACACGAATCAGTTCACGATCTAGTTGTGCACAAGCTTGCTCAACACCAAAGGTCTTACCGTTACCAGACAGACCAGTGATGAAAAGAGGATAGAAAAGGTTAGACTTCAGAACTTTCTTGATACGATTGAAGTTCCCGAACGGGACAAAATTAGCATCTTTGTCAGGAGTCAGGTTCTGAAATTCCCGAGCAGGAACAGCTGCAGGTGCTTGGATCTGCTGCTCAAATTGCTCACGTGCTTCTTTCACAGTCAGATTCCAAGTACCACGCTTGACTTTGTACTGCTCAAGTTTACGGGTGACAGTAGGATAAGAAACGTTATTTTCGCGAGCATACTTCTTGACTTCGGTCGCAGTGATTTCAGTACCGAATTGGTTGCGGAGATCAGTGACGATGGACATTGGTGCTTTGTTTGGTATGGAACTATTATAGGGGAGGAGGGGCGGCGAACCACCCCTGAGTGGACAGTCTGTCAGGCGACCATTGATATGAAAGACGACAGGATTTTTTTATTCACAGCTTTGTTTCCAAGAGACTTCTTAAATGCAGACTTGATCTGTGCTTTAGTTGCATCTTCAGAGACTTCGAAGTCCGTATCGAGAGACATAGACTTAGTAGTTATAAGATAGTAAGCATCATAACCAAGTCCCGAGGGAACAATTGCAGTTTTGTCTTTCTGAATTTTTTTACGGAAAGAATCGACATTACCAAGGTTGCAAAGATCTGCTGCTTGACGACACCACGTAGCAACATCACGAGTTTCGATCAAACGGAAAGAAACGACGTTAGTCTGGGGAAAAGTATTCTTCAAGTCTTCAATGAAGATCTTAGTGTTGCCAAGAAAACCGTAGTCAAAAGGACGATAAACAATACCAAGTTTACGATTACGGAGAGCAGAACGACCCTCAAGTGAACGGCAACTGTACTGCTCAGAATCCCGATAAGAATGATACTCGGTTGTATATGCACCAGCACTTGCCTCGCCGTCAGTGAGAATAATCAGATTCAGTTTTTCGACACCATACTTTTTACGGAACCAGGGAATAACAGCGTGCATTGAAACGATTGCATCGTTGAGAGGAGTTCCACCAAGACCCATACCAAGAGGAACATTCAAAGCATAGGCATAATCAAAAGGAGTAACTCCACCATAACCAGTGAAATACGCACCGAGACGAAACAGATACTTTAGTTGCTCCTCAAACTGACGTGCAGGAAGATCAGTAGTGATCACATTGATCAGAGAGAAGGTGTCACTAAAAGCAAACTGATAGGGTTTGGTACGCTTAACACGATTCTCCTTAGGAAACTCAGTGCTAAACAGATAAGCATTGAAAGGAATCTGAGCTTTTTTGCAGAACCAAGCAATATTCATAAGTTGCTTGACCATAGCAAAACAAGTCTGCCCAATAGAACCAGACCAATCAACAACAGCAATTAGACCGTGGTTCTTACCATCAGGAATGACATTGATCTTCTTGAAGATATCTTCACTGTATTTGTACGTGTGAAGTTTAGCAGTGTCTAGGACACCAGTACGAGAAGTAGTAGCACGAGCATATGCTGCAGCAGACTTCTTGCATTCAAATTCTTTAACAAGATAGTTCACCTCGCGAGCTGCTGACTTACGGTATTTTGCATACTCAGCATCAGCTTGATCAATAACAATGCTTTCGAGACTAGCATAATGAATGCGGCAGGTCTCAAGAAAACTAGAGTTAGAAACTACAACCTGATCAATACCAAATTCGGGAATATCAACCAGATTATTTTCATCATACTTCTGCCCAGTAGCACGCTCACTGAGCGCTTCGGATAGAGCATCTGCAGTATTCACACGATCATCGGCAGGACCACCACCAGTGGTTCTGGGATCGGATGGTGTATCAGATTCCTCCTCATTTGGTTCTCCCTGACCCTCCTCGGTGTCCGTGGAGTTGCTAGGAGCAGACTGCCCAGAAGACTGCTCAGAGTTTCCCTGAGGGGCATCCTGAGGCGGTTGAGGGATCGATTCGGATTGCTTTTGCTTGTGCATAGCGTACATACGCTTTGCTGCATCAACAGCTTCTTCAAACGTTTCTGCGTTCTCAATCTGCTTCAGGAGGTCTTGCTCATCAGAATCAAATTCAATATTGACAAAATGACCGATCTTGAAATGAAGATTTACACGATCGGCAAGAGACATATCATTAACTTCTTCTCCAGAAATACCAAAGAAATCTTTATCATTCAGCTCACGGTATCCATTCCAGAAGTCTTTACGCAGACCCAGGAACTTACGCTTCATCAATTTCTCAACGCGAGCATCTTCAGTCACGTTGACATAATCTTTAGGTGCACCCAAATCAGTCATATCTCGATCGGGAGTAAAGAGAGCGTGACCAACCTCGTGACCGACGAGGAGATCGTATACGGTATTAGACAGACCTTTCCAGATAGGAAGAGTCAGAGTGCGATTATGAACGTCAAACGATGCAGTCTTAACTGCTTTGTGCTGAACCAGAAGGTTCTCCGTAGCAAGCAGTTTGGCGAGGTTGCCCTTGATTTCCTGGTACATTGCTGTCTGTCAACTCCACATAGTATAAGACCCCTGGCGTTTGCCAGAGGTCTTGAGGAGACGGTTTAACAACTGTCTACGGCGTGCTTTTGCCTGGCGCATTGCTTGAGGTTTCAAGGTGCGCTTCTGTTCTTTACGCGAATGATGCTGCCAGTTGGGAACTTTCATTGCTCTCTGCTGTCTTGGGTGGAAACCATTTTAGATTACCAGTCATAGAAACACGAGGTTCTGTGCCAGTATGTTGACTGACACTATGTAGCAGGTGTGCTGGAAAAATCAAGATATTGCCAGCAGCAAACTCAAACTGTATCGATTCGTAGACGTAACCTTCCTGGTGGGAAAATTCTCGCAGAATATTAAACTGCGGAATAATATTCGGATTTTGTAGTTGCAATCCATAGGCATCAGTAAGATACCAAACTACTGCTAAATCTATTCCTGGGTGAATGTGAGGTACATTTTCATCACCCTCTCGATTCACATTAACCCACATCGATGTGAATTTGAAATCGGGCAGAGATTCGGATAGATGATCCTGCAGTTGTTTGGCAAAAGGACCACCAATACATTCTTTCGATTGCCACCCGCCACGATTAGATTTATTTCTACCCTCGCCTTTAGACATTTCTAACCAATATTCCAAAGCTCCAGTAGGGACATCTAAATGTCCCTTGAATAATGGAGTGGCGAAGATCGGCATAAAATCAAGCATCTTCTTCTACGCTATGCAGGATGTCATCTAGTTCTTGCATATGATCAACATCAAAAATCATCTCGCCAATTGTTTTAACTACAAAAGGACTTTCTGTTCTTGCTGCGAATGCAAGAGCTTCGCGCAGATGCCTTTGAGCTTCGTGCAGCGAGTGTTGTACTTGATCAGATACCATTGGTTTTTCCTGTGGGGATACTATTGGGTCCACCGCTTTCGATAACTTCCAACTTAGAAAAGTTTTGAGGTTTCGTAAATTGCAGTACCCGTTGAAACTTGTCAGTTAAATTGTCTCTATGTGAAATAACATAAACGTTCGACTTATCATTGAACGTACGCAGAATAAAGGATAACTCATCGGACCCCACGGTGTCAAGGGATCCGTCAAAGATCTCGTCTAGAATAAGGAGGTTAGTATCCACGCTATTCTTAAGCTTAGCAATAGCACGCCAAGTGAGCAACAAACTGATATCAATACGAGCTTTTTCTCCCTCGCTAAAATTTTCATAACTGAATTCATCGATGTAACGCGACTTCATCACTTCTTTAAACTCTTCATCAAGAGTGAAGTTACAGAAGAATTGCAACTTATTCAAATACTGGTTAATCAGTTTGTTCATCACAGGAAGATACTTCTTGATGATGCGAGTTTTGATACCAGAGTCTTTCAATAAAAGACCTGCGGTGGTATGCAGGTCCAGTTGCTTTTTGCATTCTAGGAGATCAGCAGTAGCAATCTTAAGAGAATCTGTCATCTCTAAAAGTTTCTTAGCTTCTTCTTTGACAGAAGAACTATCATCGACGAGACTTTTAATCTCTCTCTGTACGCTACGTTTTTGACTATTCAGTTGTGTTAGAACACCCTCCTCAGTGTAAGTGGTTTCAGTGCACTGACGAATAGCATCAGTGTATTGTGTGAGTTGGTCTAATGGTGAAATAATTTCAGCAAGGCGTTTATCGATGTCAATAAACGCTGTTTCGACCTCTCGGATTTTACCATCGAGTGCTGCAATTTGTTCAAGTTTAAACTCCTCGCTAATCGACTGCTTACACGTGGGACAAGATTCTGTATCTTGATAAAACTTTTTATCACCAGCAATCTTGCTAACCCGTCTCTTAAGCTTCATCCCCAACTCCTGTAGATCACGCCGACGTTTTTCGGGGTTATTGAGAGCAGCGATTTGTTCGTTAATCTCTGCAATCATTGCGGTTGCGTCGGCAATATTTTTATTGCACTGTTCCTGTTTGTCCAGGATTTCTCGGAGTTGAAGTTTTTTAGCTTCGATATCTTTGTTCTTCTTTTCCTCCAGTTGTTTAATAAAACCTTTCTGCAAATCAATCTTCTCTTTAATGCTACTCGCATTCATTTGATGCGTACGCACCGAGTCCTTGATGTCCCTAAGTCGAACTTTGAGAACCTCATTCATAGAAGAGAATACATTAATATCTAGGAGGTCTTCAATAATTTCTCTACGCTGTCCCAGAGGAAGACGCATAAAAGGCACAAATGTACTACTGCCCAGAACAACAATCTGCGTGAAAGATTTGTAGTTTAGTTTAAGAATATTTTGCTCAAAATTCTTTTGTTGATCTACAGCAGAAGAATTCTGATCAAGCATCTCGCCGTTGACATAGATCTCAAACACATTCGGTTTGATGCCACGACGGACCAGATATTCTTTGCGTCCAATCTGAAATTCAATCTCAACTAAAGTGCCTTTCTCATTGACACTGTTGACCAGTTGAGGTTTGTTAATCTTGCGGAATGGTTTGCCAAACAAACCAAAAGTAAATGCATCGAGAATGGTGGACTTACCCGCACCATTCGTACCGATGATTAGATTAGTACCAGCTCCAGTAATATCTACCTCGGTGAAACTATCACCCGTGCTCAGGAGGTTCTTCCAACGAATTTTCTGGAACAGGATCATCTTGTAGGGGAGGAATAACGAGAACGTCTGGGGTAATAATACTGTACTTGCAATTAACTCTTTCGCAAGTTGCAATGACCTGTTGATCTTCGACCTTAGTCACCGCCATAGGAGGGAAGTTATCTGCCTCCAGTAACCCAGCATAGCGCAAAGCGTCATCTTTGTCAACAAACAAATAGAGGACGTTCTCACCGTGCTCATCGTGCACAGCGTACGCGCCCTCTTGTTCGAGACCTTTTAGTGTGATGATAAACACTACGCTACTTCACAACTTTCAATATATAGCGATTTCATTAGAGTCTTAAGTGCGGTTTTATCCACATCTAATGTCACTTCATCTAGATACTCATCGAGTAGTGTCAGGGTATCTTTGACATCCAAAGCTTCTGCTTCGGGGTCATCCATAACCCCAACATTCTCAACAATCTTGATATCCAGAGCACCAGCATCGTAGAGAGAGTTGAGCATATGCTCAAAGTCTACGTAGTTAGTTTTCTGTTCAACAATAACTTTAACGTACTTACCTTCGTAATCTTTCGGATCAATTACAGCAGAAGTATCAACCGAATCATTCCAATAGATCTTCGCAAAGATCTCATATGGATTTTTTACCATACGAAGTTTAAACGTTTCCGTATCAAAGATATGAAAACCACGAGTATCACCGTGATCATTCCAGTACATTTGATACGGGTTACCAATATAGGTAACATTGCCCTTTGAATTCTTATGATGGAAGTGCCCGCTCAGGACAACATCAAAGTTAGAAAATAGGTTAGCGTCCATTCCGTGATCATAACGGAATCCAGGGCGAGCAAGATACCCACTGAGCTCCAAGTGACCCATTGCAACTTTTGAGGCAGAATTACGAATCGTCTTAACGGACAGGTCATAGTTGTCTGCACAAATCCAAGGGACAAAAAGAATGCTAGTGCCACCAACATTAGCGTCAGTGGGTTCCTTGTACACAATCACATTATCATACTCTTTGAGTAGCAACTCAATCGTGTTGACTTTGTTGGTGTTCTTGTAGTACGCTGTGTGATTGCCGACTACGGTATGGACTGTGACGCCCATATCGCGGAGAACATCATAGTAGTTCTCCTTTGCCCATTCAAGAGAAACAAAGTCGATACTCTTGCGATTGTCAAAAGTATCACCGAGATCGAGAACGGTTGTGATTTTGTTCTTCTTCAAATAAGGGAAGAAGACATTATCATAAAATCGCTTGTAATACTCAAGATAGATTTGACTACCTTTATGACTACCAAAGTGCTGGTCAGTAATAACAGCAACTTTCATCGCGACATCCTAATCTCAATGTTTTCTTTAATGGAGTTGAGTCCCGAATCTGATTCGTTCATCCCCGCCATACTACCATCGAATCTGTCCGAATGCAATACCTCAGAATATCCACAACGTTCAATAAGCTTTGTACGAATCTCCAGTTGCTTCTTTTCTTTTTGAATTCTGCGAAGAAAAGCGTAGTAGATAATCTGGGTGAAGTAGGCGAAAGGATTCTTAGACTTCTCAGGATTGAAATTGACAATGTATTGAATACAATTCTCAATCCCATCACAAACCATATCATCACGAAACATATAGTTCACAAAGTTTGGTTTGTATGAGAGATGGGTTGCAATCTTGTAGAAGCAAGTTCCAAGATACTCATAGCACTTATTAAATTCGCGATAAGTCTCACGATCTTTGTGCTCTTTGAAATACTTAACTGAGACACGGTAGTCTTCGTGTCCCATTTTCTGACCTAAGGCAAAGTAATCCCGCAGCTGGATTACCGCAGCAAGAAACTCCTTATTATTTACGTAATACTCAGTTTTTTGCTTTTTTGCCATATGACTGTATTTCTATGTAGATATTATAGCACACTTTGGTCAGCTTGACACGACCCCCGAATCTCTGTATAATAACAGTGTCGCTGTTGAGAAACAGTAGAGCTTCTTTAAAGAGCTTAAGATCTGTAGAGTTTTTCAAAAAGAAATCTTGCCTGCTCTATGTTACCTACGTGTCCCATATCATTGGTGGGTTTTGTTCTGTTGGTAACGTTGTTGCGAAATATATGAGGAATATTTTCTTGATAGAAGTTACCGATTGATTCGTTTGCTTCTGTCATTGTCAACACTTTATCAGGTTGTATAAAAAATATTTCATCTTGATCCATTGCAGCTTTCATCCATAGGTCAAGTTTGAATCCTTTAATCATCGAGAAATCATCAAGTTCTGTTGCTTCAACAACAATCATTGGATTCTGTAGCATAAGAACTCCTTCTTCTTCCGATTCGCAAACGAAAGAAATAAGTTCTTCACCTGTAACTAGTTTTAGTATACCTATAAACGGTTCTTGTAATGGATCTGACATAGGCTAGAATTTGGAACGTACTTTTATGATCTCATAATCAAACTTTTCTTCTTGATAAATTTTGATCCTTTCTTCGAAGTGTTTGTATGTAAAATTCTTCCACTCGCCGCGAGTTATATCGTCAGCGATATCATACAATGTAGCTTCGTGTTTATCCTTCGACTTTCTCAACACACGTCCAATGGATTGTAAGTTGCGGATGCGCGACTTGGACGGTGAGGCAAATATAATATTGTGTAACTTTTTAATATTAATCCCAGTTGAGAATGTGCCATAAGAAGCAATAATCACCGCGTTACTTTCTATTTCAGTAATGCGTCTTACTTCTTCACGATCCTCAACATCTACTCCTCCGTGAACGAAAAAAACTTTTCGTTCTGAATTACTATTTATCATCTCGTAAAGAGGTTCTCCGTGACGCTCCACGTAATTAAACAAAACCAGAGTGTTGCCTTCTAGATCATTGACAAGATTCTTGATAAGATTATTTCTTTTGGGGTGTGTAATAAGATAATCAATCTCATCGTGGTAACTGTCAAACGTACCCCACTCGTGCTTAAGTAGTAGACATTTTACTCTAAGTGGAGTAAGATAACCACCTTCCATAAGATCCTTGGTTTTGACCAGTTGCTCACACGGACCAAACAACCCTTCTAGAATCCATTGATGAGTTTGTGTACCGTCAAGCGTACCAGTGAAACCAATTCTATACTTAACGTTATGACACTTGGTCATAATTTTAGTAAGAGATTTTGATTTAAACAAGTGAGCTTCGTCACCAATAACACAATCAAACTTCTCAAACCATTTGCGTGGTTCTTTGTAGATAGATTGCCAAGTGGTAATTACTACGTTAGAATCTTTATACTTGTCCTGACCAGCGTAAATCTTGTGGCAGTGCTTAGCAGCATTCCAACCATAGTCTTCAAAGTCTTTATACATTTGCTCTACCAAACTTGTGGTTGGAACAATCAACAAGACCTTGCGCTTCATAGCGACGTGGTATCTAGCAATGCCATAAACCATCAGCGATTTACCGCTGGCAGTGGGAGAAAGAAGAAGTTTGCGATTATATTTCAGAGCCTTATAAACACCTTCGATCTGATAGATCCTTGGTTCAAATTTAGTAATACCCTGCATAAAGGTACGTACGCCAGACAACGTAATTTCTTCGTTTGCTTCATCTGGCATACCAAAAAATTTGTTGTCTTCAAACTTAATGGTATAACGCATCGTCTTACACCATTGCAAGAGATGTTCTGTTAGTCCTCCATATAGTTCGCCATTGCCAGGAGAGTAGAGACGAATCTTTCCGTCCCATACTTTATTCCTGTACAGCGGCATAAACTTTGCTTCGGGAACCTCAAACGTAAAATACTCAGAGAGCTCTCTGTGAATATGAGGTTCCGTTTCCACAACGTTGAAGACTTCGTTTTTCTTCTGAAGTTTAATGTCCGCCACTTCTAAATTTCTCCCATTCAATAGCATTTTTAATCTGGTATTGACGGGCAGAGATTTGTTTGAGAACTGACTCTAAGAAAAACAGAATCATCTCGTAGTACTTTATCTTTGCGGAGATTTTGGCAAGATCCTCATCCGCATTAAGAAACATCTCTACTTCGTCTTTTGTCGTCAACTTCAAATCGAAAGGCACATCTTTATATGCTGATGCAGGTGCTTTCTTTTTGTAATACATCCATTTCTCTTTGTAGAGAAACTTGTATGCAAAATCTTGATCGATCATTCTGGACTTGTAGTCGCAGAAAAGATCTAGATATTTTGAATGTAGATACGGTGTCTCGTTACAAGCTTTTAAAAAATCGGGATAACCATCATTACCATCTAGAATTGCGGAATCTGATTTCCACATTTCTTTCAATTGATCAAGGTTCATACTTACGCGATGAGGTATTCAAGAATTCATAGAACGAGTACTTAAACGTTGCCGTTCCTATTAAGTATTCTACATCGTTTGCCCCTGCGTTGAAAGCTAATGTATTAAGACTTACGGGGAACAAATTGTCGAAGTTGACGACAAAGTTTGTGTTGAAATTATTTGTTAGTACGAATAACTGCGCGTTAGAGAACTTAGGTTCATCCGCAGTGTCTGGTTCGTATGCTAAAGTTGTATCGTTGATCCAGTTCCAGATTGACAAATAGTTTTTGAGATCTTCGTCAATCAGGAACTGAATAGTTAGATCATCAAATGTTGTACCTCCCGCAGCAGGAATAGGCAAACGCCTACGTGAAGTAGATACCTCATTGATCTGCGCAGTGATCCCAGGAATGTTTGCGGTTTGGCAAAAGAAATCAACCCCAGGGAAGATTTCAATCTTCATCTTAAACCCAACGGGTGAGAGGTAATTTCTATTGTCAGGTTGCTGGGATACCCATTCGGCGGGCATAACAATCCTCGGTCGCTACTGAGGTATTTATTTACTTACGAAGAACCCAGTTTTCCGCGAAATCATTAGCATCCCATTCGCGGTCAAAAGATTTCTTCTCTATAGTTTTATCGAGATTTTCGCTACACAAAACTAAAAATTCGCTGCGATCGTAGCAAACTACAGCTGATCTATCCCCTTCGGGACTGAAGAAATTAGAAAGGGTAATCATAACAAAGGAAACTCTCTATAATATGTAGCATAAAAAAAGGGGACCCGAAGGTCCCCTGAAACAATATGTGAAAGAAATCACATAAGGTTGCGCACAAGCACGCGACGGTAGTACTGGTTGCGACCAGTGCCAGTTGCGCTGTTGAGGTCTTCGCCCACAGCGGAACCATCTGCCTTGAACACGAAGGGGTTGGCGACCATACCGTAGCGGGTCTTGAAGCCAATCTTCGGTTGGAAGGAACCCTGATCCACAGCACGGACCATCTGCAGGGGCACATAGGGGCAGTAGAAGAGACCTGCGTCGTATGCGCTAGAACCCTTGTAACCAGCCACATAGAAGTGGTCGTTAGCCAGGTTTGCAGAATACGGATCCACATACACTTTGATACCACCGTTGAGGGTACCCACAAAGGTGTTACCAGTGTCGTCGGGGAGACCGTTGGTAGACAGAGCGGGGGTGTAATCCAGCACGCCTGCCATATTCAGAGCGGAAGCAACATCAGCGGAGCAGAGGATGAAGTTGCCCTTCCCTCTACGAGTCTGCTGAGCAATAGCGTTGGCATCACGCTCGATCTGATAGATCAGACCCTTGAACTTCTCCACAGACCAGCGACCGTTGGAGTCGGTGTCCAGGTTGAAGATACCAGCGTTAGCAACGTTGTTCTGAGCACCCACCTTTGCTTGGCGATACACAGTACGGATCACTTCACGGTTGATCTCAGCCAGGATCTCAGAGGAGAGAATGTTGGCGAGTTCCGTTTCAGCGTCCAGACCGTGAATTGCCTTCAGGTCTTGAGCAAGCTCAAGGGTGTACTCAGCTTTCAGAGCACGAGACTTGGCGGTCACCGACACCTTGTCGATGCTGAATGCCATCTCGCGGAAGTCAGGGGAACCAGAGGTACCCAGTGCTTCCAGGTAATCGCGAGAAGCGCCCTCAGCGTTCTCGTAGCGATAGTTAGCAGAAGGATAAGCAGTGCTATCGTTCAGGATAGCGGGGTTGTCACCCTCAGCGTCGTTGTTGGCAGAGTCAGCAGCACCAGCGCCAGTACCACCCTGACCAGGACCGACATAACCAGCGGTAGGATCGTAACCAGCACCACCCTCGGCAGAGAAACCAGGGTTGGGCTCGTTGAACAGTGCTTCAGCGCCACTACGATCGTTGTAGTGGGACTTCATTGCGAAGATCAGTCCAGTAGGACCGCTCATCGGTTGCACGCCACACACGTCATAAGCGACGAGGTTGGGCATAGCACGGCGCATCAGGGAGATCAGGATGGGATCAAAACCAGCCAGACCAGAAGAACCGTGAGAAGACTTGAGACCGTCTGCACCCACAGAGTTGATGGGAGCAGCTTCGGAGAGCATAGAGGACTCTTCTCTGAGAGCACGCTCTTGGTTTTCGAGGAGTTGAGCAGTCACCTGACGACGGTGAGAATCCTTAATCTCGGGGAGATCGCTGTGATTCAGAACAGGTGCCCACTTCTCCTGCAGCATACGGGTATCCATTTGTTTGCAGTAAGTTAGGGTTAGCGTTTATAATTTAGAAATTCACTTCTTACCAAGTGCTTTAACATATGCCTGCATAACAGGCGAATAGTTCTCGGTAAGTTCCACAGGAGTTTCAACCTGCTCAGTCACAGTTGCCTTAGACTCAGCAAAGTAAGAAGCTTTGATTGTGGTGAGCTTTTCTCTATAGGTCTCTTCGGACTTGAAGGAAACTGCCTCTGCGAGAGAAGCAAACTTTTCCTTTTGAGTATCGGTAAGACCCTCACTCATTTCGGCAACAATGCCTTCACGAGTGAATTCAGAGATGCGATTAGACAGTTTCACATTCGCTTCAATCTGTTCGTTGAGGCGATCTTCCATTTCACGAAGGGAGGTGTTCATATTTTCCAGAACATCCTCTTTGCCCTCGGGCACATCAATGTAGTGGTCATCGAAGAGGGACTTAAGTCCACCAATAAAGGACTCGGTAAGCTCCACTTTCAGACCAGTGTCGATAGCAACTTGGTTCTCTTCCAGCCAACGCTCAGAAGTATACTTCAGCATACCATCAACTTCTTCTGCCAGGGAAGCGCGAACTTTATCGACTTCCTCGGCAAGCTTGGTGTTGTACTGTGCTTCCAGTTCCTCAACAATCGATGCAATCTTAGTTTTGACTGCTGCTTCAAAGATTGTTGCTGCTTTTTCCAGGAACTTCTCGGACAGTTCTTCGCCTTCTGCGAGTGCTGCAACGTCAGCACTGAGGTCCACTTGGATGTCCTCACGACGGGTACCATAAGCAATACCCTGATCCAGTTTGGGTTCAGAACCAGCGGGCTCATCTTTGCCACTGCTACGAGTCTGACCATCAGACACGCCGCTCAGGGTAGCATTATCCTTGAGCTTGTTGCTGTCGTCGGTAGACTTGTTGTTAGTGGGGGTAGGACCACCCAGATCTTGAATTGCCTGACCAGGCACCAGAGAGGGGTCGATCTTACCAGGGGTTTGATCGCCAGGAGCTGCCTTAGCATTCACTGCAGTTTTAGACTGAGTGGAGGGAGCCGCGGGCTCCGAGCCAGGCACCGTGCTGCTGGGAAGTTGCATTTCTGCAACCATTTCCTCAAACTTTTCGTTAATCAATTGGGACATCGGAGTTAACCTCTAAGCTTTTAATACTGATATGTCTAGATTTATTTATAAATTAAAGAGAGTTCAAGAAATTCTGAAACACTCTCAACTTCCGCGTTTCGATTTCGCGGCGCTCACTCTCAGAAATGAACTTTTTATATTTAGCAATTCTGGACTCTTTGATAATTCCATTATCCCAGACCCATTCTTTGCCTTCCATAATTCCATTGACGAAAGCATCAGGTGCGGAAGGATCTGCTACAATGTCAGCAGCAGTTGCTAACATAAAGTCATCTCTTACATAAGAAGTATTCTCGCGACGGTCAACAGAACCAAGACCGCGTGAAGAAACACCCAGACGCACACCTTCGTCTAAAAGATTCTTTGCAATTTTACCCATAGGGGTATCAAGAATCTTTGCTTTACCGATGAAGTTAGTACCTTCTTTTTTTAAAGAAACAATACGATGGGAAACGCGATCCAGATTGATGGTGGGACCATCAGGATGACCGAGCTCACCCACAGCACGATTTGCATTGACGTGTTCGGCAACATACTTGTTAACCTCACGCTCAAGAACACTGAGGGGATACACTCTGTTATTGCGGTTTTTTAATTCCGCTTGCAGAAAGACACCTTCAATGTAGTGCTGTTTCTTACCGTTGGATTCCTCCACGATAAGATTCACTTCTTCAATCGTTTCCGTTATCAGTTTCATTTGTTTCGGGTTCAGCAGTATCTTCTGGTTCTGTTCCAATATTGCCAAAATATGATTTGGCAAGAACGTCTGCGTATGTATCTAATGTTTCGGCAGACTTACCGTATAGCATTTGATTGATAGTATCAATAGCTGCAGCACGATTGCCGTCAGCAATAGCGTCAACCGCAGCGCGTGCGGAAACTTCAGGAGATGTATTTTCCATAACAATTTACCAGAATAATATTATTTAGCTTTCCAAATCTTTGGAAGAGCCTGTAGTTCCGAGATCGGGTTGATTCTCGGGGAGTACAGCATCGATAGGAACGATGCTGGGGATAAGACCAGATGCACGTTCTTTCTTGATCTGTTCTTCGATTTCCTTACGTTCTTGATCGGTTTGTTGAAGAACTTGCTTCTTGATATACTCCGCAGAGAAATAACGACCAAGATAAGGTTCCATCTTGATAGCAAGATCCAACCTATTATTATTGAGTTCCGCGTCTTTCAGTTCTTGGAAGTGATTGTCGAACAGGAAGTCGTATTGAATATGCTCACGCATATCTTCCCATTCTTCTAAACTGATGACTCGCTTCAGAACGAGTTGAGTCTTCAGAAGATCATCAAACAGAACAGAAAACTTTTTACGGAGGCGACCGACGAACTTGGAAAATTTAAGTTCGTCACGAAGAATCTCATTACTTCTTCCGAGACTAAATCCTTTTTCTCCATCTAACCTTGAGGGGGGTAAGTTGAGCGATTTAAAGAGTTTAGTGCGGAAGTATTCAACGTCCTTCAGTTCACCAAGATTTTGCCCGCCAGGGAGGGTAGAGATTTCGGTACCGCGCCCTCCCTCGCGGCGAGGAAGCCAGAAGTCTTCCAGCATAGACATATGCTTTTTATCATCGCGGATTTCACCCGTTGCAGCATCATAGACCAGTTTGTTGCGATACCGATTCATCACATCGCGCAGATATTGTTCTGCCTTTACTTTCGGCAGATTACCAACATCGATGTAGAAAATCCTGCGCTCAGGTGCTCTACTTAAACGGTAGATAACCAAAGCATCTTCAATCATTCTCAACTGGTTCAGAGACTTGATCGCTTTATGCAGGAACGAAAGAGTAATCTTCTGATTGAGATCCATCAATCCAGAATTTGTGTGAGCAATAGAATCCGCAGCCATACGAATTCCTTTTTGCTCGGGTCCATTCATATTGAGGAACCCTTTAGGATTGTAGATATAATACTCTTCGTGTTGCCCAAAATCATAATCTAAAGCAGTAGGTTCTTTACCCGTTCTGCGAGCTTCGTTAGGATCCGCACTCTTTTTCATTTCGCGGACTTTCTTGATCTTTAGAGGATCAATATAACGAAGTTCGGTAATACCTTGTTTCGGATTATTGAGATCAATAACCTTATGATAATGGAGTCTTCCGTCGATATACCAACGACGGAAAATTTCGTGAGACCTACGATCAAAGTCTAGCAAACGCTTGACATTTTCGAACTCTTCACGAATTTTAGTTTTGATATTTTCCCCAACCTGAAGATTGGATAATTCAATTTGAACTGGTGTATCATCCAGATCAGAAATAATAGCTTCATTTACCACCTCATCGATGGCAGTATCAACTTCTGGATGTAGCGCCATATCACGATAGCGACGAATCAACTCGTACTCATTACGAGCTGACGCGCCGCCGTCTAGGTCTACATATTGTCCAAAATAACCACCAGCAATAGTAGTGATGGAATCATCCTGTGAAGGAGGGACTGGGGATTGCCCCTTAGGTCCCTCCTTTCTCTTGATAGAGAATCCAAATAGTTGAGCCATTATATTTTGGAAAATACCTGATACTCAGGTATTTATTAGATTACGAAATGGTGTTATCGTACTCTTCGCTGTTATCGCCAGATGTCCAGTACTGAACTTGGAACTCAACTGTGAACTCTTCGATCTGATCGTTGCTGTCATAAGCGAGATCAATCTGGGAGATTTGAGTCGGGAAGCAACCCCACAGTTTGTAGGTCTTCACGTAGTTGTCTTGACGCTCTTCGCCAGAACGACCCAGTTGGTGCACAACCAGATCCTTGGTGTAACCATCAGAACCTGCGTCAGGATTGATCAGAGCAGCAACGTTATCTTCGTGAGCGTTGATGTTCTGCAACCAAGCTTCGAACAGATTGCGCAGACGGAAGTTGGTGTCGTTGATGATGGTGACACTCCAGGTGTCGAAGGTTCTGTCGCCAGCAACCTTCACAACGCGCCCTCTGAAGGGCACGTCAATGACGCCAAGGTTAGATGCGGGGAGAGCAGCGGACTTACACAGGAAAGAACCGAGTTCTCTGTCGGACTGGGACACACCCAGACCAGCGGGCCAATCCAGTTTCACACGGAACAGATTGGGCTTGACTCCACTCCTTACTTTTGAGAGGAAGTCTTTTACGTTACTAGAGACTGCCATTGTTGTTTATACCTCTATGGTTTTATTTAGAAGAGAGTGGATCATCTGCCGACGATCTCGTCGAACGAGACGCCAGTTCTGGTTGCCACGAATGTGATGGTGATGAAGTTGATCGAGCGAGAAGGCTTCAGATAGATTTCTGCAACGAACTCGTTACGGTCAATCACGTCGCCAGTGTTGTTGGTTTCGTCACAAACCACCAGATAATCAGTCAGACCACGACGTGCCTGAACTTCACGGAGGTAACCGCCAACAGCGTTAGCGAAAGAAGAACGGGTGATCTCATCGTTCAGATCGAAGAGGACGTTCTTTGCCAGTGCTTCAACCTGCTTCTCAACAGTAAGGAACAGGCGGCGGACGTTGATTCTGTCAAATGCGCTAGGAGTGCTCAGAGCAGTCTTGTCACCGAACAGAACGGTACCGCGACCAGGGAATGTGGAGATCGGGTTGATGCGTGCCTGATACAGCTTGTCGCGATCAGACTTAGCAGGAGTGTAGGCAAGTTTGATCACGCCACGGAGATTACCACGGGTGAAACCTGCGGGAGAGAACCAGGGGTCGAGATCTGCACCTGTTTGAACACACAGACCAGCAACATCACCGTTGCAAGGAACGTAACGATAGGTGTCGTTGAAACGATCGTAGATGTACTTCCAACCGCTATCGAACACAGCGTAGGATGTAGAAGAACCAACGCCATCGAAGAAGTCGATCACGTTATCTCTTTGAGCTTCTGTATCGGTCGCCATTGTACCGATCACTGCCGCCTTGTAAGGAGACACAAAAGCAATACAATCCTTTCTGCTAGAAGCAATGTTGACGCACTTCTGAGCAACTGTGATCGAGTCAACGCGAGAAGTGAGCAGAGGACCAGCAAGGATGTAATCGAGGGTGATTGCCTCGGTATCAGCAAAGTAATCGTAACCAGCAGTTATATCACCAGCGTTAACGGTGTAACCATCCACACCACCTGCGAGAGTGTAGGATTGGTAACCAAGCATTGTGTAGTTGGTACCATCTTGGATGCCAGAACCCCAGTTGGCAGTAGTGTAACCACCATAAGAAGAGGTAGTGTTGGTAGTATCGTGCTTACCGTAGTACAGGTATTCAGAACCGAAACGGAGAACGTTGGCGTAATAGTTATCAGCGCCTTCCGTAGTTTGTGCACCTTCAGACTTGGAGACATTCTGGAACTTCTCCAGAACAGTATTCTTAGTGCCGCTGATCTTACCAGTAGCATCCAGAACCACGATGCTCAGTTCGTCATACTTAGAACCAAAGTTCGAAGCATATTGAGAAGTGCCAGGACGGGACACCAGGGTGTTCCAGTTGATGTCGGTGCCAGCAAGCTTCAGGTTATCCCACCACTTCATCGAAGAAGTAATGTCAGAAGCGGTCAGTTCGAACACGTCGGAACCGTCAGCAGCTGCAGCAGCAGTAGTACCGAATTGTCCGCGATCAACAGCAAGTTGAGGAGCGGAAGTAATATCAGTAACCTTGACGATTTCGCCAGATGCCAGCAGCAGGTGATCGCCAACAGCGATGTTTGTTGCAGCGGTTACAGTGATAGTAGCGTCAGCAGCGGCGATAGTGCCATCCAAAGTAGTAGCAGTTGCGCCAGTTTCTTTGACCAGCAGATTGCTAGTACCAACAGGGAAGTTGCCAGTTGTTTCGATCAGCCTCAGGGAATTACCGCCAGCAGGATCTGCATAGACTTTACCAGTTGCACCGCTGGTGGTGTATGCCATCGCACCTGCACCAGCAGTCAGAGCAACACTGGTACCCAGAGTCACGTCATAACCGTGGTCAACTACGTGAACACTCAGGTTATTGCCATAAGTGCCAGCATACTTAGCAGCATAGTGCCAAGATTGAGCATTGTCGAAATGATTGGTTGTATACTCTGTATCGTTCTCGATCAGAGTAGCAGTTGCGCTGTCGGAAACAGCGTTAACCAGACCAGATGCACCAACACGAACCACTTGCAGCTGACCGCCGTAAGAAAGGAAGTTGGTTGCAGTGAACCAGTATTCTGCGTTGTGAGAATTGGGACGACCGAAGGTTTCTAACAGACCCTTCTCATCCACGATGTTGACAATCTCGTTAACAGGACCACGCTCGAAAGGTCCCACGATTGCGCCCACGTTATCGATAGTATTATCGATACGTGCATTAGTTAAGTCGCGCTCTTTAATTACGACTCCAGGTGATACTTGCCCTGCCATTGTTGTAGTTCTCCTGAAATAATATCCAGTGTTTCTTAAGTTATTTATTATTTCCTAGTCTTCAAGTGGGGAAACACTGCGTGAACTACCAATCTGGGTATTCCCAACAAGCATTCGCAGATTTTCTTGCATTAGAAACTCTGCAAATAGTGCATTCCTTGCACTCGTATGAATAAGAACTGGGTACATTACCTCTCTTTTTTCTAGTGAGATAAAATCCATCGACTAAATCTTTTGTTTCGCCACAAGTTCTACACGTACGTGTTCGGAACAGTACATATTCAATTGAAAACTGTTCCTCTAAATCCATTAGATGTACGGCATCATATATTCGACAGCATATTGTTTTGAACCGTATTCGTCTACAGTCCAAACATCACCATTTTCATCAGTGAAAGATTCATCTTCGTCTCCAGTAACTACAAAACCAAATGGTGCCATATCCTGCTCAATCTCATTCTTTCTTTCATCGTAGATGCGCTTACGAACATCTTGATCTGTCATCTCTTTGAAATAGTCTTGCAGAACCATCCAAGCAAAGATAACGTGGCACATCACTAGGTCATCGTTGTATCCTTCATCAGCTTCGAAAGAATCTTTCTTCTGGACAAACGTAGTTAACTCTGCAATAGTTTCATAATCATTAATCAAAAGTTTGTCTTCTTCAATCAATGCCTTAAGGTTGGAGCATCCTAATTTCTTAACCGCTTTAGACATTTTGACGCCAAGTTGTGCTCTACCACCAGAGAAACCAGAACCCATAATCTGTCCAGCACGACCACGCATAGCGCACATCAGTATATTAGTGTACTCAAGATCATAGTTGATAATGGAAGCTACTTGATCTCCGATATCATTGACCTCAACCATAATGTGAGCGTTATTATAGTTCCTTGCCGTATCTACAATAATGTTTGGAAACAGAATTGGTTTGATCTCATTGTTGCGATACTTACCAATTAATCTGTATGGATACTCCGTAATATCAAAGATGCAAAATGCAGAATAATCTTGCGAAGTTCCGCGAGATACATCAACCGTAATTACATAATCGTGGTTCTCTTTTCTTTGCTCGTAAATATCTAAACCAGCATTCCGTACAATCGGTGTATCAAACGATAGTGCTTTAAGCTTTGATGGTGCAATTAAAGTGTCTTGAGATCCCAAAAATTCGCATTCGAATTCTTGTGTAAATTGTCTTTGTGATGTATTCTTGATCGTCTGCTCTTTCCAAGCAGCATCGCGTCCAGGAACTTCTGACCAGTGCACCTCACTAGGAACATATTCATTTCTACCTTTGAGAGCATCGTTCCACATTTTGTAGAACATATTCATCCCATTGGGAGTAGAGATGATAATTACTTTAGATTTTTTACCTGAACTAATCGTCGGGTAAACGGAACTAAAAAACTGATCACATATATGGTTGGGGATAAACGCAAACTCATCAAGGAACACAATATTGAAAGACATACCACGGATAGCACTGGCACTGGTAGAAGCCGCGATAACTTTCGAACCATTTTCTAACTCCAATGAACCTCTATTCCAAGCGACAATCCCCTGCTGCATCCACCTTGGCAAATTCTCATAACTTAACTGCAAACGAGAGAGCATTTCTCTGGCAGTCGCTGCTTTGTTTGCTAAGATAGCAACATTAACATTATCGTTAAACAACGCATAGTGCAGCAGGTAAGTAGTCACAATAGTGGACTTACCTGACTGTCTTGGAAGTTTTGCGATATTGAATCTATTTTTATGAAACTTCGCCATCATATCTTTCTGGAAGTCATACATCTTGAAAGGTATGAGACCAGCGTCAACGTTGACGATTTTTAGATATTTACTGGTAAAATAAACTGGATTATCTCTGCATTTAATATACTCAGCAACTTGAGCTTTGGTAAAGTTCTGCTGAGTATTTGCCTTCTTTAGATTAGGATTACCAAGATATACGTCACTTTGTGCAGCCATTATTCTTCCAAAAATTCAGGTTCATATAGAGGGCAAGGTTCTTCCCGAAGAGTCTCGTGACGCTTCTGCATAACTTTACGCTGCAGTTCGCGCATTTGTTCTTCTTCTAAGTATTCTCGTTTTTCTTCCATTGCTTCGTAAAGTAAGGACCAGGAATTCATTCTACTAACGTACCGTGAGCACGACGGATTTCTCTAAGCTCTTCGAAGTTTTTTTGCTTAGTGCCACCATCGTATGCCCAAGCGTATCCTTCTGTTATCATTTGCTCATTGAGGGAGAGTTCTGCGTCTCCAATATAGAGCCACCCGAGGAGTCTGCCGTATTTACCAACACCCCCAACCAACTCAGTCCTAATAACGAGATCATCATCGCCAGCAATCGCACCTTCGAGTTTCTCTTTGAGCCAGTTGGTTGCGTCATATCCGAGTGCTTTTTCTTCTTCGTCTCTGGTGCGTTTTTCGGGGGTGTCAACACCAGCAACTCTAACTCTTTCTTTTTTATAAAGATCAAAACCGAGATCAATCGTGACATCGATCGTGTCTCCATCCAGCACTCTATCTATGCTGATCACTCGGAAATTGTAACAACTCTTCCGACTCGGAGGTGTCATTGCTCCCATCTTCTAGCTCCTTATATGCCATTCTTAGTATATAGGCAACATAGTAAAGCACACCAAAAAGGAGTATCACCAAACTAATGATGATACTCCAAGTTACGTCGTTTACGTCATTCAGTGGGCGTAGAAGTAAGTTCATTCCTATGAAATCCTTCTGGTTCTGTGGTATGTATCCAAGTTTTCAATCGAGATACATAAACTCTTAATAAATCTGCCTGGTTCAGATGAAAAGTATCTTGATTTTCTAGATACAACTTAGTATGCAAATCAACACCATCTAAGCACTTCTTTATCACAGGGTTCCAGGGTTCCCTAAAAGAAGTATTCCATTCTCTTGGCATACAAGGTAGCGATCACCGTATAGAGGATACTATATTTATGGGTTCTTTGGATCAATTCCCAAACTAATTAAATAGTCAATCCACCAGTCTGGATCTTTCTTCATTTTCCAATCAGGAACTTCAAGACCTCTTTCCGAGTACCACTCAAACAAAGCATCATCGATAGTCTGTACGATCTCCATACTCCTCTTCCTCTTCATCAACGTCTTCATATGGATTTTCCACGAAGGGTCCTCGTTCTCGTAGAGGTTCTTTTCTGACATAATCAGTCTCCTCGTTTATTGCTTCAATCCAAACGGCAAGCTTCATTATGATGAATATAATGATCAGTGGTGTGAAACAACCGAATAAAATTAGGGGGGTCATTTATGCTTCCTCGCAAAAGGTTCCCAGTGCTCCCATCCATATTTATGGATTGCCCATATACCAGCAATAGGTACTACAATTAATGCTGTTGCTAAGATACCCAGTGTGAATGGGTTCTCCATAAAATGTCTTACAAATAATTTCATTGATCTGTGATAATAGACATTATAAAAAGAAATACTCCAAAAGATATAAAGAAAATCAAGAGTATCATTTTCCTCCCAAAGAATAATGTTTGAATATACCACTTTCAGGATGTGCCCAGGTTTGTGCTTCCAATGAATTTTCCAATTCATAAAGAGCATTAGTCATTCCTACATTTTCTTCCTCTAAGACTTTTATTCTGTTCTCTAACTCTTCAATTTTTGAAAAAATTCTATCGAAGTCCATATAATTTCCTGAAGTAAACGTCTACGTGATTTAGGCAATCGAGAGGTGCTATCTCTTCTCTTAGTGCCCACCCCAAACAAAAGTCAGACATTTCTTGAGTAACGTGTGGCACTCCATACATTCTAGAAAAAGACGACATAGCAAACCAGTACCGCTTCTTAGTGAGCGGTTCCATTTCCTTTGTACATATCGGTGTCATAGTATCCGCCCTTCCTAGAACCGAAATAAATTGTGGTTAAAACAAAAGGCACCGCTACAATAGCAAGTGCCCATCCGAGTAAATGTTCCATTATGGATTGTGATTTTTGTTTTCTTTAATTTTTTGGTATCCCCAGACTGCTAGGGTGCCGATACCTAGACCAGCGAGACAGCAAAGAAACATATGGAATAAATGCTCCAACGTAGTGTGATCAGCGTGATTCATCAGTTAGGGAAGTAAATCAAGGAGAGTGTAAATACAACAAAGATGATGACTACAAAAATCATCACACCCACACCCGCCCAGACAACCCAGGCAGGCATAGGTTCGTTATCGTGACTCACAGGTTTTCTTCTTGCTCAGTGAGAATAGTACAGTCGCTGGTGGGATATGCAACACAAGTGAGCACCCAACCTTCTTCAAGTTGTTCATCGTCGAGGAACGATTGCTCCTCATTATCTACGGTGCCAGAGATGAGTTTTCCCGCGCAAGCTGAACAAGCGCCTGCTTTGCACGACGAAGGGAGGTCAACACCTGCTTCCTCTGCTGCTTCAAGAATATACTGATCGTCCGCACACTCGATGGTAGTTTCGGTGCCATCGGGAGACTGGAGAGTAACATTGTAGGTGGTCATAAAATTAATTAACGTGAATAGTTCCGATCATACCAGCCCCCTTGTGAGGACCGCACCAGTAAGTATAATCCCCTGCTTCGGGGAATGTCAATTCAAAGTCTTCGCCTGGTAACATAGCGAGAGCATCGTGTGAGAGTTCTGGGTGATCCTCTACCACAACGTTGTGGGGAGGAAGCATATTATTGATAAAATGAACCGAATCGCCAGCAGTAATAGAAACTTCTGCTGGTTCGAATACTAGGTTACCATTGGCACCCATCTGGACATCTACTGCCCAGGCAGGTAGAGCAAAGAATAACGTGGCAATCAATGCAATTAAAAATTTCACTAAGTATTTGCAACTATCATATCTATAAAAGAAAGATCAAATGTGTTGAATAAAAAATATTAGTTATCTACGAGTATCATATCAAAATGAGCGTAAGCAGCAACACCAGAAGATCCTGCTAATGCTTCTAACTGAACATCAGTCTTCTCTGGCATATACAGTGGGACGGTGAAGGTATGGTCGTAGTTGATGCTAGCAACTTGAGCGATGTGTTGTGTCCTGAATACCTTACCTTCTTGTCTAAATGAAACTCTTACGGTAATCTCTTCGTTCTTTAGAGTGGATACATTTAGGTTGAATAGATATCCAGACTTACCAGCAGGAACAGTATAAACAGACATCAAAGTTTGCTGGTGAGCAACTTGAATTTTTAGAACTACAACAGCACCTTTTGATAAGGTGAAGTCAGCACCTAATGCTTGTGAGCCAGAACAGAATGCCCTGAATACACGCTTGTAAGAATTCTGTGTCGTTTGTGCTGTGCCATCAAGGGTGAGAACTTCTGTAGTTAGTTCCCAGTTTTCGTTGAGACCTTGGATGGTAACTTCTGCTCCATTGTTTAGAGCATCAGCATTTGTAGTGAGAGTGGTGGCAGCAGTATCTAAAGTCGCCCAAGGATAAACGCTGTTTCCATCCCAAATAGCTTCGTAAGTTCCGTTTGCTAGGTCTGTGTTAGCGCCAAACTTATGAACGTAATTGTATCCTTCAATCTGTCCGCCAGCAATGGGGATGTTGGAAGCAGCACCAAAGGAGTTGATAGGATTGCCGTCTTCATCGGCAATCATCACTACCTCAAAGTTTGTTGTATCCTGTGCTCTATAAGCCTGGTCGTCTTTATTCCACTGAGCCATTATTCATCATCCTCCAATCTTATTGATGAAAAAGTATGCAGTGTAGTGGTGACCTGCAACACTAGTAACAACATCAATCGGTAAATTGGAAGATTCATTTTCACAAACCATACCTTCAAAATCGATCTCTCCAGTACCACCGATCTCCATAACGACATCAGCACCACGCTTTACTTCGATGTGCTCTGTACCTGCTTGACTGAAGATAACTTTAGAAATTTCTAAATGAGTCGGTGTCTGTACTCTTGTAGCGGTACCTTTACTGCCAACACCACCAAAGTCGCTTTCGCCAGACTCAACGGTAACAGTATACGCAAGATCCGCAGGAGCAATAGTAGCTGCGTCCTCACTGACAATTTTTACTACAGACTTACTGTGTGTATTTTTTAGGACAACCTTAGACATTGTGTTTACTGTTTATTGGTATTTAGATCAGACCATTTGCTATGAGACCAGCAACCGTCACGTACTCCAAACTCTCTTCTAGTTTGTAAATTATTGAAACGCTCGGTTATTTTTTTCATTCCAGCTTCTTCTAAATCCCTAAGGATTTCTTTAAAGGAGCGCATATTTATAAAATGTGGTTTCCTCAAGTATTTATTACCCTAAATATTTTGGGGTATTCCAACAATAAAAATGCGTAAACTGTTACCCTTTGTGATGTTACTAGTGGCAGCACCTGCAAATGCTGATCTTATTACCAAACATTCAACCAGTGTCCAACTGACTGTTGACGCTGCTGCCTCTCAGGCAACTCGTCTAGGTTCATCCTATTCTGTGAGTGGTTCTAATGTCTCTGCTACTCTTGGCGGTCTCACTGCTCCTGCTTCGGCAACTGCTGCGGCGAC
>Ga0129348_1000041_pt1 | contig 36608 bp, 30 predicted proteins | sample CPBDNA_4_FD_94424 | JGI IMG/M metagenome (GOLD analysis project Ga0129348, IMG submission 94424) | Freshwater to marine salinity gradient microbial communities from Chesapeake Bay, USA - CPBay_Sum_27_0.8_DNA | ecosystem: Environmental > Aquatic > Marine > Coastal | place: USA: Chesapeake Bay...
GGACCTTAAAACCTTTTTTACTTATAGATGGAAGGATTTCTCTGCTAAGTTTGATTTGAGAATTTTTCGTAAAGTTCATATATATGATCAGCTTTATGTGTTTCGTCAAACGATAAAAAACTTGCTAGTGTATATCTTATTCCTCCTCTTGCTGCAATCACTTCATGCAAATACTCACTTGTACCAGGAAAGATAACAGTTTTTCCAGTTTCTGGTTTTATTCTCATTTTTTGGTTCGGTAGATTTAAAAATCCATCTGCAAAATTATCATTAAGAAATGTTACTGAACCAAATTGCCTCCAGAAGTAATCATGATGACCTCCGTCATTCGCTTGTCCATCTGCATGCAATGGCATACCTAATCCATCTGGCCATTTTACTATATGAAGAGTGTCTGAGAAAGCTGGGTTTTTGGGGAAAATTTTTCCAATTGCTTCAATTATTTGCAACCCATGCAATGTTAGCTCTCTTTGAATTTCTTCATCGTTTATAAGTTCTACTCCCAAAACTCTACCCTTCCAGTAATCTTCATCTTTATTATGCATCCCGAAATCTGAATCATGATGATTCAAATAAGAAAGAAGCCTTGACTCTATTTTAACTAAGTTTGTGTTTTTAAAAATTATAGGGAATCCATTCATATTAATATATTATTTCGTTGTAAAATTTTGTATTCCATTTTATATTTGCAGTAATAGCTCTGGAAAATTTTTGTTCAAGTTTACTTAATTTAGGGTTGCTATTTAAATTGCTTTTTTTGAAAATTTTAGGCGGAACTTCTAGACCATAACATTCAAAAAGAATTTGTCCGAGAGCTTCTTTCGCAAAGGATAGATCCCTGACATATATATTTTCTTCTATAAAAAAATCTACAACATCTTTCACATATTCTATATTATTTTTAATGCCAGATAAACTTTCATCATACAATGCCCTTAAGGGCCAAGCATCTTTTAACTTTTCTATTTGATTACCTGAAGAATAAAGTAATGAACTCATTTGAGCTCTTGGGTCTCTCAGGAAACTAAAGGGGGATAGCATAACCCCAGAATCGTTGGCAATTTTTTTAACAAATTCATATGAAATTTTTGGGTATCCGCTTAGAGACGTACTTGCTGCAAAAATTAGAAACGATGAATGATCAAAATATCTTAAAAAAGTTTTTTCTGAGCATTGAGCGAAGAAAGGGTTTTTTTTAGATCCTGAAACATCTGGATCGGAAAAGAAATTTTCTTCATATACATAGCAATAAAATATAGCTATTGAGTTTTTATCTAAATTAACGTTAATTCTCCTGTAGGCTCTATTTGAAAGTTCTGGAGAATCATTAACGAAACTTTCAAAATAATAAGTAAATACACTATTAACAAAAGAGCCTCCACACTTAGGTTGGTGAATAAAAAATGGAACTTTTTCTTCTGCTATGTTTTTAACTAAGATTTTATTATAAATCTCTAAATCTTGTTTGTATTTATTTTCAATTTGGATCTCTATGTCCTTATCCACTGACCCTTGGTAAAAGTTAATTTTATTAACTGTATGATTGATGGGGATTGATTTCAATTCAACTCTGCCAGCATCTATCTTTTTATTTTTCTGAAAAATAGATTTTAAAACAGTTTCAATCAATCTAACATCATAAAAAGAAAAATTCCATAAAATAGAATATAAAAAATCTAACTCCTTTGCATTCAACGATTCTTTCCCGATTAAATTTTTAGATAAAAAACCTTTGGGAGAATAGTTAACCAAGAAGTCGTGAAATTTTAATTTGAATTCTGGACTTCTTACAGAAATTCTATTAGCATTGGCATATGGAATGTAAAGAGAACTTGCAATATCCAAAGGGTTTTTAAGAAAGGAAAAAATAGAAGGGCTTAATTTTAATGAATAACATATCTGATGAAATTCCATAAAAAAGAGGTAATCATAGTCAGTTGAATATCTTTGATCTAATACTATAGAAAAAGGTTCAAGAAAATCTGACTCCGAAATTTTTTGGAAATCTTCCTGTGCAATACTATAAAAATTACCAACTTTAGATTGGAACATTTTTCTATCAAAAGGCTCGGGATTTTCCAGAGAGGATAGCAAATAAAAACGAGAATTTTTTTCAGTGGCAAAGCTTATTATGAACGGAAATCTTCCAGTTTTATTGCAGTGATTAATTAAATACTTTTCTTGAGCTTTTATGCAAAATTCTGAGCCAGATTTAGGCATTGCATAAAAAACCATAATTTCTTTAAAATTCTTGTTTTTATTGAAAAAATTTAAATTTAACTGTCTATATGGGCTCACTTCTTTTTGGTGAATAATCATGGCATTAGGATATGCCTTTATCACACTTTTGGTAGTTATGAATTTATCTCTTGGGTCGCTTATATTTATAATAAAATCAGTATCAATAAGACTGTATTCTGATTTTTCTTTATTGTAATCATTGATAGCTATGTCAAAATTATAGTAGCCTGTATCTGGCATATTTTTTTTGATGAATCTTTCAACATTCTTAGACAATTTTTTCATTTTCGGGCTGTTTTTATAAACGGCCACTCCATTTAGATGTTCTTTATAAAAAGAAAGGTAATGACTTTCGGTCATGCCCTTATATCTACTGCCAGCTATATCAAAATCGTGAGATTCGGAAAAACTTAAAATCCTATCAAACCACAAATGCTGACAAGGAAAAGTATCAGACTCTAACATTAAATTATATTCATATCCCTCCTTAAACATTAAATCGAGAGATCTAAAAAATAAATTATTGGCCCCAGCAGTATAGCCTAGTTTAGGCATTGAAAAAGGCTTTGGACTGCTAAGCCATGGATACCAAAAAGTATCTTCTTCAAATGTTAAATTTAAATCTACTATTTTAACATCATTTATATTTATATGTTTTTTTATTGATTGGTGAAATTTTTCTATCCTCGTTGAAAGCACTAATTTATTAAAATATATATATAAATCTATGGAGTAAGTTTGAGAAGGAAAACTGTTTAAATAATGGTATATTGATTGTTCTAATTCTCCGCTTGTAAACTCTCTGATTGTTGCAACATAAAAAACACAAAGTTTTTCACATCTTTTTAATTTATTAATCATTATAAGTGTATATTAGTATTATACTAACTTGAGAACTTTATTTTTATATTTTATTTTATTTTTTTTACTCGGGTGCAAGACAATACCTCTGAAAAAAGTTATTGAACCTGCAAATAATACAATAAAAGAAGAAATAAGTCAATCGAAAAATGAAACCGAAAAACCGTTTAAGGAGTTTTTATTAATAATATTTATTGTATTTAGTTTTTGCTTTATAGCTAATAGATTTAAAGCAAAACAGCAGAAGCTTTGATCAAAATCATAAAACTTCTCTTCCTCCTTACTTCTACTTTCCATCCATGAGCTCGAATTCTTCGATTAACATCTCCAAGATATTTCTTATGAATTAATGCATAAACATCTTCACCTTCTAATTCTACATTATCAGAAAATTCATCCAAAATATCTTTGATATAAAAAGCACCTTTCACTTATATTAATAATACACTTAACAATGCTTAAAAAACAATTTAATAAATTAAGGTTTGAGTGGAGAAGCTTAAATAAAGAGTTGCAATCTATTAAAAAAATTCAAGAATTAGCTCTACCTTTATTTACAGAAGAAATTTCAAAACATATAGATTTAAATAAACTGAAAGATAAAGAGCCTGAAAGAAAAAAAGAATCCAAAAATATATTCGAAGAGCCTGAGTTGAAGATTATATTTAGAGAATTAGCTAAGGAAACTCACCCAGACAAAGGCCAAGGTAAAGAAGAAAATTTTTCAAAAATATCAAAAGCAAAAAGAGATAATAAATTAAACATTTTTCTTGAAGAAGCTAGAAAATTGAATAAAAATAATATTGAGATTACTTATGATGTATTAGAAAAAATAGAAAAAGAAATAATTATTATAAAAAAAGATATACATGAAATTACGAATTCGTTTTATTGGGTTTGGTACTTTGAGACAGCAGAAAAGAGAGAAGAAATTATAAAAACTTTCATAAAAAATAATGAGACAGAAAAAACAAAATAAAAAAAATGATTTAACGTCTAGTTCTTTAGATAAGTTTCAAATTAAATCTTGTGACTTAACTGAGAAGCAGAAGACCTTCCTGAAAATAGCCTTAAATAAAGATACGAAAATTATTTTTGTTTCTGGCCCTGCAGGAAGTTCTAAAACTTACATATCTGTTTATGCAGCATTAAGGCAATTATGCTCAAGCAAGGATTTAGACTTGCTTTACATAAGAACTATAATAGAAAGTGCGGAAAAAGGTTTAGGTGCCTTACCTGGAGATTTAAGCGAAAAATTTAATCCATATATCATACCATTAAAAGAAAAATTAGATGAATTAATTCCAGATAACACTACTGCAAAAACAGATTTAATGGAGAGCGGAAGAATCGATGCAATGCCAATAAATTTCTTGAGAGGCTTATCTTTTAAGGATAAGATTGTGATTATGGATGAAGCTCAAAATGCTACATTCAAAGAATTGACTACATTAATAACCAGAATAGGTGAAAATTCTAAAATATTTATATGCGGAGATCTAATGCAAAGCGACATTAATGGGAAAAGCGGATTTGGAGATATAATCAAAAAATTTGATGATGAAGAAAGCTCCGAAAAAGGAATTCATATATTTAAGTTCAATGCTTCAGATATTAAAAGAAGTGAAATTCTAAAATTCATAATTAAAAAAATATCATCAAGATAAAGAGCAAAAGTTTAAATTACCTCCATTAAAAGTAGAAGGTGATTTTATTACACAAAATTTAAAAAAAATAGAAAAATTTAATATATTATTTTAATATTTAAAATGAATGAAATTATAGTTGCAGCGATATCGTCCCTCACCACTTTTAGTATTTTTTTATTAAGAAATTTATTTTTGTCAAAAAAAGAAAAAAAATCTAAAGAAAATTTTTGGAATTTTCTAGACAGAAATGATTTGAAAGAATTCAAAATAATTGTTAAAACTGGCGATAAAGAAATTATCGGAGACAAAAAAATAAATTTTAAAATAAATGGATCTACAGAAAATAGAGAAAGGAATTTATTTATTGAATTGCCAGAAAAAACAATAATTAATATGTTTCCAGAAGAGAAGATATTTATAAATCAAATCTCTTGTAAAGTTAAAGGAGTCAAAAATGGGTAAATTATTTTGCAGTGAATGTGGCTTCAAGAACGAATATGCTTTAACCAGGCCAAAATTTTGCTCAAATTGCGGAAATAACTTGTCCAAAGAAGGCAATAACAATAAGCCAACCAAAAAGAATATAAGCAATTTAAATGATAGCGACGAAGATGAGGTTGATGTAAAGGAAGTTCCTAGGATTAAAAAATTAGAATACGATCTTGATTTATCAGAAGCCAATAATTTTTATGAATTTAAAAGGCTGCCTAGGCAAAAGCCCGAGATACAACCTTTGAGAAAAAAAAGTGACACGTAAAAATAATTTTGAAGATTACATAGATGTAATCGATAACGAAATCAGAAAGCGCCGAAGTAAATGGAGACTTGATTCGATTACGTGGATGGATTACGATGACGTATCACAAATATTGAGAAGTCACATTTTTGCAAAATGGGGGCAATGGGATCCAGATAGACCACTTATTCCTTGGGTAAATAAAATTATAACTAATCAATTAAAAAATTTAATTAGAAATCATTACCATAGCTTTGCTAAACCTTGTCATAATTGTCCATTTAATGCCGATATACATGAAGAGGGAAATGATACTTGCTCATTTACTAAATCAAGATTGCAAGATGAAAATTGCCCTTTATACAAAAAATGGTCAAAAACAAAAAAACATGCATTTGAAATAAAAATGGCAAGCTCATTAGAGAATATAAAATACGAACCAAGTCATTTATTCTCGGAAATTTCCTCCTCTCATTTTAATTTAGAATTTTATATAGAAAAGGCTCACAAACTAATGGAGGGAAGTTTAAATAAAAAGCAATATGATATATATAAAATGCTTTTTATTGATAATTTAGAAGAAGAAGAGGTGGCTATAATATTAGGTTATAAAACAAACGAAAAAGGAAGGAAGGCTGGTTATAAGCAAATAAAAAACCTGAAATTAAAATACAAAAAAATATTTTACAAAATATTAGAATCTCAAAAGATTTTTGAATAATGAAAGAATTAACAGGAGATCAAAAAAAATTCATAGACAACAATTATATACAAATACCTGATATAGATCAGCTAACTAGAGAGTTGTTTCAAGACCAATCTTTAGACGGAAGAAATAAAGAAGGAAAACTTGTCGCTGAATACATGATAGAGAGGGGTTACGGGTATAAAACAAAAGTCCATAAGAAAAGCAAAAAAATAACACTCAATGAGTTTCAGAAAGATTTAATAAAAGAATACTCAAGGGACAAGTTGAGCAGCCTTCAAATAGCTCAGTTAATATTTCAAGACAAAGAGGTTAAAAATTTAAGTATGGAACAGAGGGTTGTTGCTGATTTTTTAAAAACAAATTCTAGTGATTTCATTAAAGCTGAAACCAATGAAAACCTAAAACCTTATATCGCACCGAATGATAACATTGAAATCCTTAATAAAATTAGGAATTGTACTCTTGAGGATCTGAATTTAGAATTTAAAAAATTAAAAAGACATGAACAAGAGTGCGTTAATTCTTTAAGGAAATATTTATCATCGCCCAGGTTTTCTCAAATCGCAAATTCTTACAGAAACGAAGATAGGCAACTATTTGAATCTGAATTCATTAGGGCTGCATGGGACAAGCAAGACTTGACTGCGGACGAAGTAAACCTTTACATAAATGTTTGCGTTGATTATGTAAATTTAAAAACAATTCAAAGAAACATGGAGAAATTGAATAAAATGTTTGACGAATGCGAAGATCAAACAGAGATGTCTGTAAAACTTGCTGAAATATTAAAAGCAAAATCAGCAGAGTACCATCAGTGCGAACAAAGACAGGAATCTTTGATAAAAAAATTAAATGGAGACAGATCGGCCAGAATTAAAAACAAGCAAGATAAATATGGATCTATATTAAGTTTAGTTCAATCATTTCAAGAGGAAGAGGAGAGAAGCAGAATGATAGACATCGCAGAAAAACAAAAAATGCTAGTTGAGGAAGAGGCTGACAGGCTTGAAAGTATGGATTCATGGAAAGCTAGAATTATGGGGCTAAGGAAGGAAGATGTTATATAAAATGTATACTTACAAAATTAAAGGAATTATTAAAATAATTGATGGAGACACAATTGATGCACTGATAGATTTAGGCTTTGAGATATATGTGCAAAAAAGAATTAGATTGTATGGTATAAACACCCCAGAAGTTAGAACTAAAAATTTAAAAGAAAAACAAAAGGGTCTAGCTGCTAAAGATAGACTTGAAGAATTATGCGAAACTGATGGTGAAGATTATTTACTTTTAAAATCTTATGGAGTTGGAAAGTATGGAAGAGTTTTGGGTGAGATTATAAAAAATGAAGATGTGATAAACAATATACTACTAGCAGAAGGTCATGCCAAAAAATATGATAAATAAAAACTCAAAGTGTAAATTGTGCGGGGAAGAATTCAAATCAGACAGAGGTCTTCATTTGCATATATCAAAGAAGCATAAAAAAACAATAAAAGAATATTACGAAACTCATTTTCCAAGAAAAAGTATTTTCTTAAAGAAGAATATAAAATTTAAAAATTTAGATCAATATTTCAATCAATATTTTATTAATAGCGATGAAATGAATGAGTGGATTATTAGCGCAGAGAGAGCGCAAGTCAAGGATATGTTAGAAAAAATCTTTCTTGATAGGGTACAAAGAAAAAATATTAAAAAATCATTAAGCTCGGTGGAGTTAGAATTATCAGAATTACCAAGCATAGACATATATAATAAATTTTTTAACAATTATTATGATTTCTGCAAAGATAATGGGTTATTGGTATCGCTAAATAAAAGTGGCCCCGAAGGTTTCTTAGAAGATAAGAACAATCCTCATTTAAATTATAACGAAATGCATATTTTTATAGATACACGAGAGCAAAAACCTATTAATTTTATAAATTCTGATTTCATGAAATTAGATTTTGGAGACTATACTGCATCAGGCAAATACTACGACTATACTTTTATAGACAGGAAAAGTGAGTCGGATTTCAAAAGTAGTTTTTCTGGCAAAAACTTTGAAAGATTAAAAAGGGAGATTGATAGAGCAAAAAAATTCAACTCTTATGTTTTTATAGTTGTAGAAAGTTCTATAAAAAAAATTAATAAAAATAATATTTTCTCTCCCCATAAATCAAAAATGCCTTATATTTGGCATAATGTTAAAAGTTTTTTGCAGGAATACAAAGAAAACTCTCAAGTCGTTTTTGCACATAATAGAGCTGGATTAAAAAAAATAATACCTGAAATTTTATTATTTGGTAGAAAAATTTGGAATGTAGACGTACAATATTTATTAGATAACAAAATTAATGAAACAACAAAAAAAAGAAATATGGTCTCTTGATTTAGCTATAAATTTATATGATTGCGATAAATCAAAATTCACAAATGCTAAAATTAAAAAATTTGCTGACACAATATCAGAAATAATTGATGAAGAGGGAGCTAATATTGTTGGGATCATAAATGACTTTGGCCAGGGGAATGAAGAAATGGAAGGTTATAGACTTATACATGAAAATCAAAACTCAATGATTACAGCTCATTTCGTAAAACATCAAAGCAAGGCTTTCATTAATGTGCATTCATGCCAGGGGTATAGTGTTTACAATGTAATAGAAGCTTGCAAAAAATATTTTGAAACAGAATCTTATTGGTGTCAGAAAATATTCAGAGAGTACGAAGATAAGAAATGAGCTGGGAGACAGGAGACCAAAAAAGGGTCAATGCAGAAAATTTCAATCAAAAACTTAAGGAAAAAATAGGTCATTTGGAAGAGGGGGAAGCTCAGATATTACTTTATAAATTTTTAAGAGAAAATATTACTTTTACTACAAGTTTGATATCTGGGGTGGAATTATTTCCGTTCCAACATATGGCAATTAAGGCCATGTTTGAAACAGATTATACCCTTGGTGTTTGGTCAAGAGGTATGTCAAAATCTTTTACAACTGGCATATATGCATTTTTAGATGCAATCTTAAATCAAGGTGTCGAAATAGGTATTTTGTCAAAGTCTTTCAGGCAATCAAAAATGATTTTTAAAAAAATCGAAGACATTGCAGCAAAGCCAGAAGCTCATTTATTGGCGAAATGCATAACACACAAATCTAAAAGTAATGATGAATGGTTGATGGAAATTGGTAGAAGTAGAATTAGAGCTTTACCCTTAGGGGATGGATCGAAACTTCGAGGGTTCAGATTTCATAGGATTATTATTGATGAATTTTTATTGATGCCTGAAAGAATTTATAACGAAGTTATTGTTCCATTCTTATCTGTTGTTGAGAATCCAGTAGAAAGAGAGAGAATGTATCAAGTTGAATCTAGTTTAATAGCTCAAGGAAAAATGAAAGAAGAGGATAGATATAAGTGGCCAAACAATAAACTCATAGCATTATCTTCAGCCTCATATAAGTTTGAATACCTTTATAAGCTTTATGAACAGTTCGAGGCATTGATTAATGGAAGCATAAAGGAAGATGGTGATGCGACAAGATGCATAATGCAATTTAGCTATGATTGCGCTCCAAAAAAACTTTACGATGAAAACTTAATTCTACAATCAAAAGCCACCATGAGTCAGTCTCAGTTCGACAGAGAGTTTGGTGCAATATTTACTGATGATAGTTCTGGTTACTTTAAAACTTCAAGGATGGCGGCTTGCACAATACCAGATGGAGAGGATCCTTCTGTTGAAGTAAAAGGAAACCCAGCTGATAAATATATACTTTCCTTTGACCCTAGTTGGGCAGAATCTGAAAGTTCGGATGATTTTGCGATGCAAATATATAAATTAAATGAAAGCTCAAAAACAAGCACTCTGGTTCATGCATATGCCCTTCCAGGAACTAACTTAAAGCACCATATTGTATATTTTAATTATCTATTAAAAAACTTTAATATAGTTGCAATAGTCGGGGATTACAATGGAGGTGTCCAGTTCATAAATGCGGTAAATGAAAGCGCTTTATTTAAAAAAGAAAATATAAAAATTAAAATGATTAGTTCTGCATTTGACAAACCAGAAGAATATCAAGAAGATTTATCGAATGCAAAAAAAGAATACGATCCAAAATCTTATAGATATTGTATTTTAAGAAAACCAACTTCCCAATGGATAAGAACTGCAAACGAACTCCTCCAGTCTAGCTTTGACCATAAGAAAATTTGGTTTGCGGCAAGAGCTGTTGATGACTCATATCACAAGCAAATTAAACAAAAAATCCCCATAAAAAATTTAAGATTTAATAATGTTGCAGAAATAGAAGAAAAACAAAATGATGGAGCTAAAATGATTGATTTCGTAGAACATCAGCATGACATGATAAATGCAACAAAAAGCCAGTGCGCATTAATACAAATAAAAAGCACCCCACAAGGCAATCAAACCTTTGATTTACCAGATACATTAAAAAGAACTACTGGCCCAAACAAAGCTCGAAAAGATAGCTATTCGGCTATCGTATTGGGCAATTGGATGACTAAAATATATTTTGATTTTGTAGATTTAAAACAAAAACCTATTAATAATAGCTTTATGCCCTTATTTATAAAATGAAGAAAAAAGATGCAGATTACATAAACTACTTAAAAAATAAATACCCAGCAAATGTCTGCAATGACTATATGATTGCTTTTATTCATGTACCCAAAACGGGCGGAAATTTAATTAAAAAAAGCATAGGAACATTAACTGGAGACTCTCATTTATCTTGTGGTTCCTTGCCCCCTGGATTATTTAAAAATTTATGGTCATTTGCATTTGTTAGAAATCCATATGATAGGTGCGCTAGTGCATTTAATTATTTATTGAAAGGTGGGAAAGGGAATAAGAGCGACTTATTTGATCAAGGAAAGTTTATATCAAAATATAAAAGTTTTGAGGATTTTATTTTAAATGGTGGTATTGATGCAGCAATCCTGAGGCAAACTCATTTTTTCCAACAAAGCAAATTTATTGATGATCGTATCGACTTTATCGGGAAATATGAAAATATAAAAATGGATTGGTTTAAAATTTGCAAACTCAATAAAATTTATAAAAGACTTTTATTCAAAGAAGAACTATTTTCAACATATGATAATTTATATACATCGGAAATGAGGAAAAAAGTATATAACATATATATGGAAGATTTTGAAAAATTTAAATATTCATCATTTTATTAAAAAAAATGGAAACCTTAAATCAACATTTTAAGCAAGAAAAAATCCCTGTTTTCTATCATGTCCCCAAAAATGCAGGGACATACTTTATTAGTGTTATGATTTTATTTTTAAGACTGTTTAGGAGGGAGAAGACGAATTGGTTAATGTTCAAACATGAAACTATTAAAAATATTGAAGTCTTTAATGACGGGAAAAGTGTGGCTAGAATTTTATTAGGCGATCCAGAAAATTTAATATCAAGAAGATATAGAACCAAAGACCCTGCAAAAGTATACCATAAAGTTGAATTTAAAAAATTAGATATGCAAATTATAAGCAAGTGTTTTGTTTGGGGAATAATAATTGAACCTGATGGATTTATAGATGATCAATATTTTCTTGATTTATTCGATCAATTTAATTTTGATTTTAAAAAGTCCATCATCCTAAGAGAGCCTTATGCAAGAGCAAGATCTTTTTATAATTATATAGTGGACGACATGTCAAAACATGAATGGACTCACGGTTTAATTACTGGAAATAATTTTGAAGAATATTTAGAAAGTGGTTATGTAGAAGATAGCTGGGTAATTAGAAATATATGCGGAATTGGAAATTCAACAGAAATAGAAGATTATCATTATGATAAAACAAAAGCCAAACTTATGCAATTTTTTGTCGTAGATATTTCTAAGACAAATAAATTACTATCTAAGATTTTTTCAATTTGTTACAATTACAATTTTGAAGATTTACCCCCAGAATGGAGTATTAATTTCACCAAGAATTCTAGCTCCAAGAAATATATGACAAATTTTGAAGATTTACCTGAGCATATACAGATAAAATTTTCAGAAAGAGTGAAGTTCGATAGAAGGTTATATTTAGATCATGTATCTTGAAAAATTCATAAATAAATTAAATCCGCCTAGTTATCTATTGGGCGAAAAATCATTAAATCTAAATGTTCGCATATTCGAATTTGAAAAATTTTTCTTACTTAACCTTTCTTCGGCTCAATTTTCTCGAAAAGTATCCAGGGCGAATTTAAATGATTATATAAATAAATTAAGTATAGAGTTGGGCCTTCCAGTGTTTGCGATTTGTTCAAATAAAAAATTTTCAGATAACAATAAGATATGGTATTATAATTCAGCATAGGGCATTTATGAGGATATGAATCTTGATTTAAATATTCAAGATTTTATAGAAATTTATCTAGAAAAAAATTTCAATAAAAAAATAACATTAGAATATATTTTTGATGAGCAAAGTTTTTCAGATTTATCATTTATAAGCGGACTTTATTCAAATTTTAAATCAAACAATATTAACAATATAGATTTATCTATTTATGGAGATCAGCAATTAATAAAAAAAAATTCTGAAAAATATAATCTTGTTATGCCTCGAGAATCTATCAAGGAAAGTAAAAAGATTCAAGAAATAAATTTAGAAAAATATTTTAATTCCAAAGTCTTAATTATTCATTCTGATTGCGTGGACAAAATAAATCAATATTCTATCCAAGAAATGAAATCTATATTATGTGGAGTTCCGTATATATTTACAACAAAGTCCAACACTATTGAGCAATTAAGGGAGGATGGATTCAAAGTTCAAGACTTACTTCAATTGGAATACAAGAGAAGTGAATATCAAGATGAAGATTTTTTTGGCATATTAAAAGATAAAATTTCAGAAATCAATTCATTCCAAGAAGTTGATTTTACTGATTTAAGTCAATCATTTAAAAAACTAAGTTTAGAAAATATTTTGTTAGCAAAAAAATTATCTAGTAATATACATAATATATATAAAGAAATAGAATCAAAATGTTAATATCTCATTCAAAAAAATTTATCACAATTGACATTCCGAAAACTGGGACTAGATCTTTAAGGGAAACACTTCAACCTCTTAAGGTTATAGATTTAGTTGGGAGCCCAAACCCTAATGCTGATATTTATCAACATGCTAAATGTCGTGAAATATTAAAATACTGCAATAAAGAAGAAATAGATTATAAAGAATATTTTTTCTTTTCTATTGTAAGAAATCCATGGGATAGATTTTTTAGTCATTTTTATTATTTATTTAAATGGAAAAATAAATATGAAACCGAAGATTTATCCAAGTGGGATTCAAATGAAAAAAGTCAGGGCCATCAAGCTAAAGTTTTATTTGACACTCACAAGAAAGATGAAAAAATTTTGCAAGTTTTAACCAATGTACACGGCTCTCAATTTGATTATCTTATAGATAATAATGGAAAATACATGCCTGATTTTTGCGCTAAAACTGAAAGTTTACAAAAAGATTTTATTAAATTTTGCTCGCATGTAAACATTAATCCTGTTCCAAAAATAGAACATTCAAATAAAAACAAAAGAGAAGATTATACATATAAAGATTTTTACAAAAAACAAATGAAGGATATTGTTTTCAAAAAAGAAGAAAAAATAATAGAATTATTTAACTATAACTTTTAATATTAAAAAATGATTAAACGAAATAAATTATTATTCTTTCCTGTTCCAAGATGTGCATCCGCAACAATATTAACGCACCTGGGTCTAGCTCCAGGCAAATGCGAATATAGACCAGTCTCTACGGTTGAAGCTAAAGAAACTCATTTTTCATACACAGCAGCGTTCGTAAGAAACCCTTGGGATAGATTGTTGAGTGCGTATTCTTTTCTATCTATTCCAGGTCAAGAAAAAAGATTAAGAATAAAAATTCCTAGTTCATTTAAAGGTTTTGTTCAATTGTTATGTAGCGATGTAGAAAAATGTTTCTCTGGGTCTAAATTTGAAATTAATGCGAATCCACTTATGAAAGATTTCTACTTAAGACCTCAAGCATTTCTATTGAACGAAGAAATAGATTTTGTAGGTAAATACTCCAACTTGCAGCAAGATGTTAATATACTATCGAGAAAAGTGCAAAAACCAGTTTCCGAGCTGTCTTTACACCTAAGAAAGACTAACCATAAAAATTATTCCAGTTACTACGATACAAAAACAAAAAAGTCTGTAGAAAAACTATATGCTTACGATATAGACAAATGGAATTTTACTTTTGAAAGTTAACTTTTAAAAGTTGAAAGTTAACTTTGTTATGTGTACAATAGTACTGTACGCATGAAAAAAAGAAAATATAATAAAAAAGCTGACTATTGGAAAAAATTTGAAGCTAACGGAGCTTCTGATAATAAAAAATCCAATTTAAATGAAATAACAGCCCCGCAATCCGCTGGAGAAAGTTATTATATTTCTCACGCATCTAGAGAGGTTACTTACAAACAAAATGGATCAAGAAGAAACAGAATAACCTCTAAGGCGAAACTTTTAAAATACCAAAATATTATAAATGGAATGCTTCCTTACACGGTGTCTGCGGACGGTGTAGATGTAAGAGAGTCTATAGAGCTTTGTCAAAAAGCTTATGCAAATGTACCTATATTTAGAAATGCAATTGACATAATGGCTGAGTTGGCAAATTCACCAATATATGTAGATGGAGGAAATGAAGCATCTAGATCATTTATAGAAAAATGGTTTGCAAAAATTAATTTATGGTCTATTAAAGATCAATATTTCAGGGAATATTATAGAAGTGGAAATGTATTTTTATACAGATTAGATGGAAAATTTACAACAGATGATGTAATTAAACTAAATAAAGTTTATGGTTCTGGTACATACCTAGATAAAGGACATATACCCATTAAATATGTATTATTAAATCCATATGACATAATTGCAACAAGAAGTACTTCTTTTAAAACTAATTCTTATAAAAAAATATTATCCGAATATGAGTTAGAAAGATTACAAAATCCGAAAACAGAAGAAGATAAGGAAATTTTTGAAACTTTGCCAGAAGATGTAAAAAAGAAAATAAGGCAAGGGGCTTGGACTCAGGAAGGCATAAGTATAGATTTAGATCCTACTAAATTATTAGCATCTTTTTATAAAAAGCAAGATTACGAACCCTTTGCTATACCTTTTGGTTTTCCTGTATTGGACGATATAAATTGGAAAATAGAATTAAAGAAAGTTGATCAAGCTGTAAGTAGAACGATAGAAAACGTAATACTTTTAATTACAATGGGTGCTGAACCAGACAAAGGTGGAATAAATCCACAAAACTTGCATGCAATGCAATCTTTGTTTCAGAATGAAAGTGTTGGTAGAGTTTTAGTTGCAGATTATACTACAAAAGCAGAATTCGTCCTTCCCGACATAAGCAAAATCATAGGTCCAGATAAATATCAAATTGTGAATGAAGATATTAGACAAGGTCTTCAAAATGTCATTGTTGGGGATGAGAAATATAAAAACACTCAAGTTAAAGCAGAAATATTTTTAGAAAGACTAAAGGAAGCTAGACAATCTTTTGTTCATAATTTCCTTCAGCCTCAAATCAAAATGGTTTGTAAAGCTTTAGGGTTCAAGCAATACCCTACTGCAAAATTTGAAGAGATTGACATTAAGGATGAAGTTCAGTTGCAAAGAGTAGTAACTAGGTTAATTGAAATGGGTATACTTACTCCTGAGCAAGGCATTAGTGCTATCAAGACAGGTATCTATCCAAATGCGGAAGATATAGAACCAGCTCAAGAAAGATATATAGAGAAAAGAAAAGAAGGAATGTATAATCCTTTGGTCGGTGGTTTACCTATGGTTGATGTAGATGGAGACGGAAATGTAGATACTGTTCCTGTACAAAAAGAAGAATCTGAAAACAGTAAACCCACTTCAAATAAAACACCCACGCCAAAAGGATCTGGAAGGCCCGTAGGTAGACCTAGAGGTACAACTGGAATACCTAGGTCAGTTAATGCTGCTGAAGAATTATATTCAAGAAAAGAGATTCAAGGTGTTATTTATAAAATAGAAGAATTAAAATCTCATATAGAAGACAAAATGATCCAAAAGATAAAAGCTAAAGAATTGAGTGATGACTATAAAAATTTATCTATGGAGCTTTGCACTTCTATTGTTATGGGTGTTGAGAAAACAAAATGGAAAAGAACCGCAACTTCTTGTATTAAAAACCACGAAAAGATTGCTGATATATCAATTATACCTGATATTGTAAAAATCTCAGAGGAACACAATCTAGAAAGTTATCCTTCAGCATTATTATATCACAGCAAAAGTTAGCTTTTGTGTGTAACATATTGTTATGCACCAAAAGTTTAAGTATAGAGCGGCTTTCTCTAGTGAGATATCCGCGTCAAGTAGTGATGGAAATTTAAATCTAGATTTATCGCAAGCATCTTTAGATTCTCTAAAAACTCTACTACCTAAGGATGTTGATTTAGAAACTAATATTGATTTACTTGGTGTAGCATTTAATGCTGCTGTAGTAAATGTATTTAATAAAAATCACGATGGCATTAATACAGATGTAGCAAAAGCTGTATATAAATACTTTATTCATAAACCTACTAATATTGAGCACAAAAAAGAAAAAATTGTAGGGCATGTTATTAATTCTGCATTTTCAAGCTTCGGGGATAATCAAATTATTTCAGAAGATGAAATAGATGAATCATTAAATCCATTTAATATTGCATTGTCGGCTGTAGTGTACAAAACTACAAATAAAGATTTCGCATCTTTACTAGAACAATCAATAGATCCTGATTCTGGAATGTTCAATACTATATCAGCAAGTTGGGAAATCGGATTCAATGATTACATGATTGCTGTAGGTAGTAAAAATTTAAAAGAGGCAGAGATTGTATCGAATGAAAAACAAATCGATGAATTGAAACATTATCTTAAGGCTTTTGATGGGGAAGGCTTGATGGATGATGGAACTGAAATTTATAGATTAGTTGCAGGAGATGTTTATCCCTTGGGAATTGGTTTCACAACGAATCCAGCCGCTAATGTAAAGGGCGTAATTGAATTAGATAATAAAAAAAAAGACGAAGAAGCTGAAGCTCAAGAACAAGAATTTAACGAAAAAATTGAAATCAATACAGAAGAATTTTTAAAAAAAATAGAAAAAAATAAAAAAAATTTTTCACATAATGAAAAAGATACTGTAATTTCTAACAAAGATAAATTTAATCCAGAAACAAATATCATGGAAATGAAAGACATAATCAACGAACTGAAAGAAACCATTCAGGCCTCTAACTCTGAAAAGTTTTCTGATGAAGCTGTTGCTAATGTTGTAAAGGTAGTCTCTGACGCTATTAGAGAAAAGAGCGACACCTTTGCACAAGAGAAAGCTGAAATCGAAAAACAAAATGCAGAAGTTGCTAAGGCTAAGGATGAAGCACTTGAAAAAGTAAAAGCACTTGAAGAGCAACTCGCTTCAACTCAAGAGTCTTTAACCAAAATTGAAGCCGAGCAAAAAGCTGCCGCTGCCTCTCAGTTGTTTAATGACCGAATGGATTCATTGGATAAGAGCTATGACTTGACCGATGAAGATCGTCAAATTCTCGCTTCTGATCTTAAGGGTCTTGATGAAGCTGAAGAAAGCTTTGCCAAATATCAAGAAAGAATGGCAATTATTTATAAGCACAAGAGCAAAGAGTTTTTAGCAGAACAAGAAAAAGCTTTCGCTGAGAAAGTTGAAGCTGCTGTTGCTGAAAAACTTAAAGGTTCGGAAAAAACAGAAACTGCTGAAGCATCCAGCGAAGAAGATGTCGAAGAAGTTCTCGAAAATGTAGAAGCTTCCGAATCTGTCAGCTCAAACAACGGAGAATCAACCGAAAAAGAACTTACTCTTGCTGAAAAGTTTCAGCAAGCTCTGAACAAAGAATCTATAACAATTAAATATTAATAACCATGGCACATAGACTATTACCATTTAGACAATATGACGAAAATGATGTCGTTAACTTGTTCTCTGTAGACGTTAGCAGCATCAGCAACTTCATATCACAAGTTCCCGCTACTGACGGGATTAACGCAGACGGAGTACTTGTAAAAGTAAAAGCTGGAAAACATGACGGAGACGTTAATGATTATACCACTGAGAGCACCGACATGTTCGCAAGTTACAGTTCTCCAGTTGGACGCAATCCTTATCCAACCAACCCGCTTAAAGTTGAAGCAACTTCTGCAGTTGGTGATACTCCTCTTGGGTTCACTCTTTATCAAACACTTAATGTTGATGAGAACGGAGAGAAGCTTCTCTTTAATCCCGTAAAGAAGGACGAACTTCAAGCAGTACTTTCTGGCCAAACAGTTCCTGTTCTTACCAAGGGTATCATCACCTTGAGTACAAAGGCATTTGCAGGTGGAGACAGTGACATTCCTGCACCTGGTGAAGGTCTTTATGTTGCTGCAGGTGGTAAGGTTTCCAAGACCGCTACTAATGCCACTAAGATTGGTAAAGTATTAACAACTGGAGCTAGAGAAGCACAAACAAATGCAGATCCTCTTGAAGGACGCTACGCTGTTTGTAAGATCGAACTCTAATTTAATTTAAACAATAAAGGTTAAAAGACAATGAATATTACACTTAAAAGAACCGAAGAGCAACTAGAACTAGTGAAAGCTATGGCCTCTCGTGACAGAGATGTAGCTTACGAAGCTCAACAAGCACTGGCAGCCTTTATTGGCCCAGTTTTGGCTGAAGTTATCGACACAGTTCCAACAATTAGTAACCTGTTTAGCCCATTTAGCTTTGCAGCTGACGACAACCCCAGCATTCCATTGGATCTATACTATGATGTTACCGACGACGAGTACATCAAGGTATACACCACCAATGCTCCTGGCGGATTGCCCTCCAGTCATGTGACTCCCACACATAGCGAAATGAAAATCTCCACTTACCGTTTGGAAAGTGCTGTTGATTTTGATAAACGCTATGCTGCTCGTTCACGAGTTGATGTGGTAAGTAAAACCATGACTCGCTTGGCTCAAGAAATCTTGATTCAACAAGAGAATGCATCTGCTGGTTTGTTGTTCGGTACTATCGCAGACAATGCCAGCAAGCTTTACGTCCAATCAAACAAAGCCGATACTCTTACCCTTGACGACTTTAATAGAATGTTGACCAAGGCAAAACGTAACAATCCAGCATGGAATGGCGGAACTCCTGAGCGTTCACGTGGTCTTACCGACTTGGTCGTTTCTCCAGAAGTTATCCAAAATCTTCGTGAGATTGCTTACAACCCAGTGAATACTAAAGGTCCTAACAGCGTGACCCCTGGTGCTGGCGCAGGAACTGTTGCAGCTACCGATTCTATGCGTGAAGCTCTTTTCTCTCAAGCTGGAATGCCCGAGTTCTACGGAGTATCCCTCATGGAAATCTATGAGCTTGGCGAAGGTCAAAAGTATCAAAAAGTCGCTAACACTCTTATTGGTGGACATGATCGTAAAGACATTGTTATCGGTCTTGACAGAACTCGTGAAGCTATGCTTCGTGCAGTTGCAGTTGATGCTGAATCTGGAACTTCCCTCACCGTATCTGCTGACGATCAATATGTCACCAGACAAAAGAAGATCGGATACTATGCCGAGCTTGAAGAAGGTCGCACCGTTATTAATGACGGAGCTATTCTCTCTATGGGAGTTTAATTCAAAAAACATCTTCTTTTCAAAAAAATCCACCTTTCGGTGGATTTTTTTGTATCTAGAGACTATTATAAGTGTACATACATATTATATTAACCTAAAAATTTGCCATGCCAAGAAAAAAATCAACATCATCAAAAAATAAAAAAGGTAACTTAGATATGGAATATATTGATGGAGCAATCCACGATGAAAGCCATGAAAAATCAAAAAGTATAGAAGAAATTTTAGTAAAAAAGAAAAATCCTTTTGGAACAAATTCAATTGATACTCTGGAAGAAATGCTTGAAGGAATGAACCTTAGGCAAGTTCAAGAACTTGCTGTAAAAGCTAGTGTTTTTCCGTCTGGAAATAAAACCAGTCTTAAAAACAAAATTCGAAAAGAATTTAAAACTAAATACGGAACTAAAGAAGGTGGGGCAAGGTATACATCAACCACAGAATCTCCTGTAGCAGAAGAAGCTATAGCTGAAAAAGTTCGAAATATATTAAATTCTAGATGAGTTACGATTTCGATTCCTCTGTTAATGAAATAGGGAATCTGGCTTCTGGCATATACAAGTACGACTTTGATCAAGATTCTTCTTTGGCCAGCCCAGATTATATTTCTGGTTGGCTTCAGCACAATATGGGAGAGCTAAATGTTTTAATTCACACTTCTTACAGCGGAGAGTATCCTAAAATGGGTGATGAAGAACAAGCTATATATCGACAAATATTTTTAAAAGATTATTATAAGAAGCTTGGTAGAAAAATATTGATAGGGGCTATGGATAGCTCGAATTCAAGCACTACAGATTCAACTTCTTCAGGTAGCTCAACTGTTATAACATCTGATTGGACAGAGTTAAGAGACGGTGATAGTGTTATAAGAAGACAGGCAATGCTGGCTAATCCTGCAACTAAGGTTACAGCTTCAAAACAATATGCTCAATTTTCTGCTGATGCAGATTTTAATATAAAAGAGTTATTGTATAAATATAATTCAACAAACGGTGGTCCAAGGCAAGTTTACGGAGTAGATTAATCTATTCCGCTTAGTTTCATTAGATCTTGCATATTTAAGGTTCCTCCTTTTTTCTTTGCAGCCTCTGTGAGACTCGTAGACCCCTTTACTTCGCCAGTATCTACTCCAAGGTGCTTATAGTCATCTTTATTAGCTCCAAAGACGGTTGTAGCCCCATCCATGGACAAATGCCTATCTAAGTGTTCTTTATTTTTTGAAGTGTTTGAATATTGCATGAGTGCTTCTGGGTCTTTCTTGATTTCTTCTGGGATGTTTTCATTATTATCAAATATGTTTTTAAATATCCTAGAATACAAAACAACAGAAACTTGATAATTAGTTAACTCACACATTGATTTTCCAAATAGATCAAAGGGCTTTTCAGCTAAAAACATATAAGGAAAAAAGAAATCCTGAAGAACCATATGCTGTATAGTGTCTTCTCCTATCAACGACTTAAAATCATTATTAATTAATATTAACTTAGATAAATCTGAGTATGTCAATTCGTCATATTCTTCTTGAGAATATAAAGCATTTAAACAATCTTTATCTTTATAAAAAGTTAATCTAATATAGAAATCATTAATTTGCTGTTTAGCATATTTTTCTGCAGTGGCTCCCATCAAATCATTCTTTAAAGCTAATTTTTCATTCAACTTTCGAGATTCTTCATCAATCATTTCTTGATGTTTTTTTTGAGCACTTTTTAGTAAAATCGAGGAGCTAGATTTTCTTAAGTTATCCACAAAAGATTGTTGAGAACCGATGAAATCTTCATCCTCTTTTGTCCAAGATCCATCCTCGATACACCTCTTGTAGGCAGTTTCTTCGCTAGGTATTCCTCTTTTTAAAGCTTTATTCTTTATTCGATCTTCTTCTTCTTCAATATCTATATAAACACTTGGGTGTAAATGCTTTATATAAACATAATCATTTTCGTATGGAAATTTAGAGCACCCAAAAGATATGTCTCGAAAAGCTTTTTTATATTTACCGTTTTCCATTCATGAAGATCATACAGTACCCGCGTCAAAATCTTCACTCAAACTATCAAAATCTTCCTTCGTTGCATTTGCACTGTAGTACCAAAAACTAAGTACGGTTGCGATTTTATCTTTAGCTAAATCAAAAAGCTCGTTACCATTTTCATCCATTTCATAATATTGATCTATTTTACCTTCGCTATCTTCAGCATTAAAAAATGGTTTAATTTCGTCAGACTCATTTTCTTGATAATGAGATAAATGAACCATATACCATAGAAGAACTTTATTTTGAGCTTTACTATCTGCAGTATGGTTGAATAAAGAAGAATAGCTAGTTTCCATATCAACAATTTCTCTTCTAACTTCAGCCATTTCACCCAAAAGCTCCCCCATTCTTTTCTCTTCTGCTGGAGTTTTTTTGGGTTTCGAGGATGTTCTGGAATATTTGTTTTGCAACTCTCCAAGTTGGGCATAGCGTTTAGTTAAGGTTGTAGCATCTTCTTCAGAAAGTAATCCTCCAGAATCACTATATTTTTTTGCCAACATAGCTTTTGTAAGGATTCCCCTTTTAATGCATTTACTCATTTCAATGCTGTACTCAATGTCAGCTTCTTCAAGTTGCCTTCTATTCGGATCTTTTAATATAATTTTAATAGGAACCTCTTTCTTTACGGTTTCAGTAACCGTATACTCTTCCATCTTACCAGTTTCTTTGTTTTTACGCTTCTTGGTTACATCTTCTTGTACCTCGCGTTCTACATCAATTGAAAAGCTATATATTTCTTTCATACATTATTATATTTGTTTAAAATTAAAAATTACAGTAAATTTTTCTAAATCTTCATTTTGATTTCTTAAAGAGTCATTCCCGAAATCTAAAATTTTTTTTCTTAGATATTTCATTTTATCTTCATCTAGATAATTAGCTTGTTCAATTAATGAATGATATTCACTGGGAAGATTTTTTTTAAGCTTAGAGAAATGTATTTGATGATCTGATTGAAGGTCTTCAATTAGGCACAAAAAAGATTTAAAAAGACTTTTTGTGTGCCTTTCATACCTTTCCTGTAAAATTTCCTTGCTATCCATGCTCTTTAAGCAATATATAATATGATTGTTATATTAAAATTTCTAAATTAAGTGTATATATTTTATATAAAATATGGCAAAACTACCTATAGATGTAACAAAAGCAATAAATAATCAACTAGATAAAAATATCGGAATTAAGGTTAAAGAAATGGTTGAGAGAGAATTTGAGGCTATTAAACAAAGGATGATAGATGAATTTGAGAATCATCCAGTAACAATAGAAATTGATGCTGGAGAGAATGCTAGTAATAGTAGTGGAACTTTAGGTGGATATGGAAATTTGTTTAGCTTTATAGGGTTTCAGGATGGTGATGATCCGCTTAAAGAAGTTAGAGCAAAACTAAATCAAACTAATATTACTAGATTAAAATATAAAAATGGGGTTTGGAATTTCTTAACAAATGAACCTACGAAAGAAGAGTTGTTTGCATTAACTCCAATTCCTTGGGCATCAGGTCGAAGTTGGATGGACGGCATAGAGACAGGTTTATCTGGACTAGGTTTTTATTTATACAGAGAAGGCAAGGATTTCGGAGCTTCAAGATCTGGCCCAGCAATACAGCTAAAAGGCGGAAAAACATCAGAGAAAGCTATGGGCGGAGGCTCAACTGGTGGAGCTATTTCAATGCAAAGATCTAGATATACTAGAACTTCTTACATGTCTTCAATACTCGGAAACTTTACAAAATCAATAGAAAGGTTGAGGGCCAAGAATTTAAAATGAAAGTAAATTTCGGACATCAGGCTACAACCAGCTTTACATTGTGGTTCGAGCACCACATGCTAAAGTACGGAGAGGCTTATCAAAATATTACAGGAAGATTGTATTATGTAGAAGATGAAAGATTACCTGATGGATTCTATAGATATAGCAGTCCTTACAAACAATGGGTAACTGAAGATGGTGTTGGTGGAGCCAAGGTTCCAACTTATGTATCTGGAGATGGTGCAGTTTTAGATAAAAAAGACGAAGATCTGGGTTATTTTTTTGATTTTCAAAATGGTGGAATAGTAATGACTGGAAATGCCGCCAACCAAAATATTAAAATCAGCGGAAGCTTTTCCATAAAAGAATTTAATGTATACAATACAAATGAAACCGAAGAAAGTTTAATTGTAGAATCCAAATTCACAAACAATAGTAGATTTTTTGTTCCAGAAAGCGGGATAGAGCCATATGACATGGTTACCCCAGCAGTATTTATAAACAATGAATATATTGAAAACGAACCTTTTGCATTTGGGGGAGAAGATAAAACGAAAATGAACTTTAAATCTGTAGTTTTCGCAGAAAATTTATATCAACTAGATGGAATGTTATCGTTGTTTGCTGATACTATGAATAGATCAATAGCATTTGTTGATTTCCCAGATCATCCAATTAATGAGTATGGAGATTTAAAGAATGATAAATATTCCTATATTGATACCATAACACCTAATAAAAACAATGTTTTTAATGTAGAAAGAGTTGTAACTTCAAAAATTAGCGAGAATATAAGGCAAGCTATATCACCTTCGCTCTATGTAGGATTTATAGATTTTGAGGTATCTAAGCCAAGGTTTCCTAGGTTAAATTAATTTTATAAAAAAAATAAAAAATTTCACATTAATTATGTTTAGCTGTAATTTATTGTAATTCCACATTAATTTAAACTTTCAAATATCATGTCAAAAAATCATCGCAATCGAGTAATTTATCAAAGTGAAGCTCTATTTGTAAGCCCTAATGCTAGCGGAGCTCACTTTACATGTAGCGCACTTCTCACTGGACTTGGGGCAACTGGAGATGCGTCAGCAACCTCACAAGTCAGAAGTCAACCGAGCCCAACAGCAAGCTTTAATGGAGGAACTTATCCAGGCAACAAAGTTGGTTATATGAGTTTGGTTAATCCAATTGGTTTAAATCAAGACCCCTATATTACTAATGGAGAGGCTCCTTCAGAGTCAGAATTGAAGACTGCTGCGCAAGGCGTTGATAAAGGCAAGAATTATGCAATTAGAGATCTGGCAGTTCTTAGTGGGAAAGCTGTGGAAGCTAGAAATGCCCATGCTGAGGCAGGAACACTTTATAAGAATATTCCTAATCTAAATAGTGTCACGACAGATAATATAAATCGAGTGTTATTTGAACCAACTATTGATGTTACCACGAGAGGAGCGCAACTAAGTGGATGTTTAGCAGTTTACTCCACTAAAGACAAATTTGATGCGGCTCTGAGTGGATATTATGACGATAGGACTGCCACTAAACTTTTAAATAAAAATAATGCACCTCTGGGTGTTTGCATTCAGCCATTTCACGGCAGTTACGAGAACTTAGTTCAACAATTGCATCGTGTACAAAGTGCTAATTATAGTTTTACGATTAACCGTACAGACATTAATACTTTCGGGCAACTTGCTCGTATCGACGCTATCGCTCTTGAGCCACCCACGGTTAATTTAGATTTTTCTTATCTTCCAACAGACGGATTCAACGAGAGAAATCTTGGATTTCAGCTGCAAGGAAGTGATGATGTCGGATTAAATATGTCATCCATAGATTATAATGCTTCGACTCACCATATTCGTCAGGAAGATGCTGGTAAGAATTTCTTTATCTTAACCACTCCCGAGCAAACCGATGCATTTCACGAGCAAAACAATTGGCCCGATGAAACTTCTAGAACAGTTCTTGGTTTGGGTAATGGATACATTACCGACTATAGTTTTGAAGCCTCTGTTGGTTCGTTACCTACAACTTCCACAACTGTTGAGCTTTATAATGCTGTATCTATCGTAGGAAGCAGTGGACAAAGTGTACCATCTGTAAATCTAGAAGAAGGAACTGCACTAAAAGGAATTCATTATACTTTGGCTCATCCGAAAGAATATCGGGGAGACGACGGTGGAGCTTCACCCTCTACAGGAGAATTTGGAGAAACTTCAATCTCAGCTCTTCGACCTGGTGATATTACATTATCATTACCACAAAAGCTAGCATTGATTCCTGATGTTTCTGGTGATGGATCTTTCCATATTCAAAGCTTTAACTTATCAATGCCTCTTTCTAGGAGCCCAATTGATAGACTTGGTTCAAGGTTCTCTTTTGCACGTGTGGTCGATACCCCAGTTGTCGCAACATTGAGTATATCAGCCCTTCTTTCAGAAGTAGGCACTGGAAATCTTGCTAACTTGATTGATGATTGTGATGAGCATGATATTCAAATCAAAGTTAAAGCAAATCAAGCTTGTGATGTAAACAATAAATTCGATAGTTTAATTATTGATTTTCGAGGAGCTAGAATCGAAAGTGAGTCGATCAGTTCTGATATTGGAAGTAACAAAAGTATCGATCTTTCATTCACTGCACAAATTGGTGGTCCAGACGATAAGTTGCATGGAGTATTTATATCTGGTGCTAATCGCAGTATCATTCCTCAACATTATCAAATACCTGGTCGTTGATCGAGTTTTCCAAAGAGAAAAACATCAAACTAAAAACCCCCGAATAGGGGGTTTTTTGTTGTTTTGAGTGTATATATTTATTAAGGAATAAGGAAAATGCCGATTAAAATACCAACAGTTCAGACTGGACTCGAGGAGTCTATTCGTAAAGCCATTAAAAATGTTAACACTCGTGGCGGTCTTAACATTGCAATTAATGACAAAAATTTTACTAGACCATTAGGTAAAATTACTGGTTCAGTTAGTGAATTTAATAAATCACTAGAAGCTTCTAATGCTCGTGTTATTGCATTTGGAGCATCAGTAGGAATTATTCAGGGGGTTCAGAAAGCTTTTGCTTCCCTAGTTCAGACCACAATTGAAGTAGAGAGAAAAATGACTGAAATTAATGTGGTCATGGGCTTGACGAACAAGCAGCTAGATGAATTCAGTAGCAACTTATTTAAAGTAGCAAAAAATACTGCTCAGAGTTTTAATACGGTAGCTACTGCGGCAACTGAACTCGCTCGACAAGGTCTCACAATGGAAGAGACTTTAAAAAGAACAAATGATGCTCTTATATTAACAAGACTAACAGGGCTAGATGCTGCAGCTGCGGTTAACGGTTTGACGGCAGCATTAAATACTTTCAACAAAGCGGGTCTTGATTCAACCAAAATATTAAGTAAAATGGCTGCTGTAGATGTTCAGTTTGCGGTTAGCACTGAAGACTTGATAGATGCGGTGTCTAGAGCAGGTGCTGTAGCTCAAGATGCTGGCGTAAGCTTTGACGAACTATTAGGTGCAGTAACGGCAGCTCAACAAACCACGGCTAGAGGCGGTAAAGTCATTGGTAATAGTTTTAAGACAATCTTTACCAGAGTTCAAAGATCTAGTACGCTAAATAGATTAGAAGAATTAGGCATAGCAGTCAGGGATGTTGAAGGAAACACATTGCCAGCAATTAGAGTTTTGGAAAATTTATCTAGTACATATGAAAGATTGGCTGATACTACAAAAGCTGCAGTAGCCGAACAAGTAGGTGGAGTTTTTCAAATCAACATTCTAAAGGCAGCCATCAAGGATTTGTCGAGTCAAAATAGTATTTTAGCAAGAGCTACAAAAATAGCCAGTACAGCAACAGATGAAGCCTACAAGAAAAATGAAATTTTAAATAGATCTTTATCTGCATTAACAGCTCAAACCGCAACAAGTATACAAGAATTGTCTGAAGTAATAGGTAATTTAGCTTTTTCAGATAGCATAAGAGATTACTTAACTTTCATTAGAGATCAAATATCTGGAATTAGTGATTTCTTGGGTAAAGAAGAAGGTGAAAGTATGGGCTCAGACCTTGCGCAAGGTCTCGTTCGAGGTTTCGGCAAAGTATTATCTGGACCAGGTTTAGTTGTTGCATTTGCTGTTTTAAGTAAACTTTTTCTAAAAACTGTAAAGTTCTTAGGAGGAAGTGTTAAAGAATTGCTTGGTGTAGTTTCCGCAGCTGAAAAACAACGTCAAATTCAAAAGTCTATTGTAGCAGTTCTTGGTGAGAATAGTGCAATTCAAAAAAGAATACTATCACAAGAGGGAAATAGAGCAGCTCAAGAAAGAACTATTTTATCCATACTTCAAGCTCAATCAAGAGAACAGGCGAAAATTGCCGCTGCAGCAGCGGCAGTATCACCAGGATTAGCGAGGGCTGGGTTTGGAGCTAATTTGAGGAAAACGAAAAGTGAGGGGCATGTTCCTAATTATGTATCCAATAAAGAAAAAGAAGCTGAAAAAAAGGGTGCATTAGAAGGGGGTTACAAGCCAGGAGCCGTCAAATCAATGAATATGCCTGGAGAGGGTAGGGTAGTTTACAACACAGCAGAAACTGTAAAAAAATTCGTTGGATCATCCCAGCCAGCTATCATGCCACCACAAAAAAGTGATGCTGGAAAAAAATACAAAAAAGATTTTGCAAAAGCTCACGGATTTGATCCATATATGCACCAAGGTTCAATTCCTAATTATGCACTAAAAATCAATGCAGGAAAAATAGCTTCGGCAAATAAAAATCCAAATGCAGCTAAACTTGCAAGTACGGTCAATGAACAGAGATCTTTTGACGGCAAAATAGGCTTATCAGCACTAGATAATATTCTCACCAGTGGTCTTTTTAAATCTATAGATTATACCACAAAGAAAGGCCAGATGATGACATATCAAAAAGCCAGATGGGGGGTCAATAAATACAAAAAAGGAGCTCCCGCTCCAGGTAATTATGTTAGTTATGGAGAAATGGATAAAGCTACTGGAACTCGAGCTCTCTGGGTGGGATCTGAGGGTGAAGGTGCAGACGCATATAGAAGATTAATTTTATCAAATGTAAGCAGTGTAGTTTCTCAAGGAAAGAAGTATAAAGTTGATCCATCAATTGCAGCACAAGGACATATACCAAATTTTGCTGGATTTCAAGTTAAAAAACAAACTTTTGGAGGAGATCAAGGAGAGTTTGGTCCCCCAAAACAAGTTCAGTTTTCATCTTTTGTTGGAGACAAACAATTTGTTCAGTCTCAAGCTGTTGAAATTGATGATCCAATGAAACCTGGCAAGAAGGCTCTGCAAGTTGTTTTCACTGGAGAAGCAGATAAAACTTTACGCGGAAAGGGTTACGGAAGAAAGCTATATGAATACATGGCGTCTTTTGCAAGAAAAAGAGGTTATAGTGGGCTTTATGGAGATATGTCTACTTCTCTATCTGCAATGAGAGTAATAGATAGTATCGCAAAGCAAGGAAGCTTTAATGTACTAAAAAATAAAAATTCAAAATTTAGTAAAGATACTCTTGAGCCAGAGGGAATGTGGGGAGCGGACGATTGGACATATAAACTTTCAAACAGAGGATATGTCCCGAATTTTGCTTTACCCCAAACTCCATATGGACAAGATTATATAGATCAATTATACAGTAGTAAAAATACTCCTCAGATAATGTCTCTTGGTAGAAGAGAAAAGCTAGAGGGGTCAGTGGAAAGCGGATTAAACGCAAAGACCAAAAGAGGAATTGGTACAGAAGAAGCGATGGCCGCAAACAGTAAATATATTAAAAGTGTAGATAGATTAATTGAGTATGAGGGTAGACCCAGTCAAGCTATAAATGCTTTAAAGTTTTTAGATAATAAGGGGCTTACGGCTGTTAAAAATGCGATTCTGCAAGACCCAGGAATTGCTGCTGATTTTGATTATTACAGCAGTAAAGGATCTTCTGGTAAAATTAATGTAAGGAAAGGCCTTCCTAATGCAGCAGCAAATATAGCTCACGACTTGAGAAGCGCAACTCCAAGAGAATTTTTCGCGTACTTAACTGGAAAAACAGACAGAATACAGGGGACTGTGCCTGGTCAATTTATTCAATTTAGAGATGCAGCTGGAACAAAGGGGGGTGAAAAAACGGGTATTTTAAATACATTCTTCAAAGATATAATCAGCGATAATGAACTTGTAACCTCTGAAATTAAAAAACAATTTACAGCAGTCAAGAAGAGCAAAAACAGGCAATCCATTGTGGGTAGTGAAGTAACCACAGATCTTGAGAAAAAATACTCGAATATTGGAGAGAAGCCCAAAGAAACCATGGCTAGATTGGCATACGAACAGAACAGGAGTTCTAAATCAATACTTCGTTCTATGCATGGTGGTCAATTCGCCCAGCAATGGAAAACTTCTCGAGAGAGGATGGGCTTAACTGGCCCAGGTTACTTTGGAGAATTTAGCGGAAGATTCAGGGGTCAAGACTTAACAAATAGAATAGCTTTTGATCAAAGAATGGCGGATCAAACTTCAACAAATCAAAAATCAATGATTCCATCTGTTGGAAGAAGTTTCCTGAATTATGATGTGAGGCAATTATCAAAAATGGCTAGAACAAACATAATGCCTAAAAATATTTTTGCTGAATTTGAAAGTCTCTTGGATCCCGCACGAGAAGGAGGGGCTATGAGCCCCAAAAACGCTCTTTCTTCAATAGCCAGCGGTCAATCAAAATACATGACAGAAGTATTTGGTAAAAATAAAATTGTAGAAGATGTATTAGAAGAAAGAAAGGCAAGATACAAAAGAATGTTTGGAACAGCATTGGGCAGAAGAAGGGGAGTTCCAAACTTTGCATTCGGGAGAATGAAAACTCTCTCTCAAGCAGTAAAATCTTTCAAGCAAGACAGTGGAATGTTTCATAGTAGGGCGGGAGGCAAAAACTTCTGGAGCACAAAAGAAAATAGTATAAAACTGAGCGAGAGAAATTATGAAGATATAAGACAATTTCTGAATAGCAAAAGCTTCAGGGGATTGAGTGAATCAGCTCAAGCTGAAATAAAAAAAGATTTAAGAGCTCAATCAGAAGCTTTAGGAAAACCAGATGTAACTAGGCCATACATGCAATTCAGTAATCCTGAATATGCAGGAAGAATAATGGCAAATCGAGGAAAGATTCCTAATTTTGCAAAATTATTTTCTGATAAAGCTGAAAGTGTATTACAAGACAAACCCGAATTCTCTGGAGCTGTATCAGAAGCAATAGAGCGAGAGAAATCTATGGGATTCACTCCCAAAGTCGTTTCAGCTCCACAACTTAAGAGTGGGAAAAATCCAGGCCTAGCTGTTGTTAATCAAGAACAAGAAGGCGGCTCTTTAGAGAAAGCAAGAAAATTACATGGAGGAAAATTAAATCCAAACCAAAAAACAGGGGAAGTTCCAAACTTCGCTAAGCAAGTTTCTGGTGGAGAATTATTAGATTTCATACAGACTGCAAAAAATGAAGTCAGGAAAGAGGGTTTAAATCAAATACAAAGATCATTTATGGAGTCAACCAGAGCGATAGATAAATTCACAGCCTCTACCGAAGAAGGCAGGAAATTCCTAGATCAATACAGTAAGTCTTACGCGGGTTCAGCAAGAAGCATTAAAGAATTTAACATCAGAGAATCTATGAGGCTTGGAACTCTTGGAGGCGAAAGTCTAGATAGACAGAATTTTGCAAGACAAGCTATCAGGGCAGATGGAGCTGCTGCGCTAGCAGGGCAAGGTGGTCCAATAGGAGAACTTGTAAAGAATTTACAAAGTAGTCAAGATGGATTTGAAAAAACTTTAGTTCAACAAATGTCTGTGGCACGTGCTAGTGGAGATACAGAAACTTTAAAAGTACTAAAAGATTTAGACAGGCAGTTGGATCAAAAATTTATGGCAGACAGAAACATGCCTGCAGCAACTGCAAAAGCGGTACGGTCTAGCATAAGATCAGAAAACTTGACGAACAAAAGAATAGAGAAATTCTCTAGCCAAGATGGTTTTAATAAAAAATCAATGGAAAGATTTTATGGGCAAGAATTTCTGAAAAAACAAAATGTTAAATTTCAGGATAAGCAAGAAGCTAATGCTATAATGGCTGCTTTAATGAAAAGCAAAGAAGGAAGAGGCTCATTTCAGGGGTTCTTAAGAGATCAGGGAGTGGCTTCTTCCAATAAATATTTAGCTAGAGCTGGATTAATGACTGGAGACTTTGGGAGAATGACTGAAGGCAGTAAAGGTGGAGGAGTCTTTCTTCGAGGTCTTGAAAAGATGACTAAAAAATTTGAATCCAATCAAGGCAAAAGTGCCTCAACAGCATTTGCTAGTTTAATGAAACAAGCTACAAAAATAGGATCAAGTCCAGCGAATGTCGCTGCGCTCCAAGGAGTTGTTCAAGCAACAAGAGAGCAAGCAAAGGCAACATCTCAGCAAACCGCTCAAACCGCAAGAGTTGCGGCAGCTCAATCAAAAATAGCAGGAGGCTCAGTTGTAGGAGGATCGTTTTCTTCTGGTTTAGCTGGCTCGAATGTGCGAGGTGCTGGATTCAGGGCGGCAGCTGCTAATAGTGCAGGCAGAATGTTTGGTGGTATTCGTCAAGGAGCTAAAGGATTCATGAAGTCAGGTATGACAGGATTTGGAGGTAATGTAGGATTAGGGCTTTCTTTTATTCTTCCAATGCTTTCTGGCATGATTCAAAACCCAAGATCCAGAGAAGATAGAGCTGTCATGAAAAACGGACAGTTTCAGGTTCAGGATAGAGGTAGGGATACGGCCTCAAATGTGCTCATGGGAGCTGGTATGGGTGCAATATTTGGGCCCACTGGAGCTTTAGTTGGAGCTGCGGCTGGATTTATACAATCAATGAAAAAGCAAACTTTATCTATCGAAGAGCAAGTTAGATTAAAAGAAAAAGAAATTTCATTGATAGGTCAAAACATATCTGCCTTAAGTGGTTTGCAAAATTTACAAAACGCAAGAGCTGAAGCATTTAGTGGTGGAAATCAAATGGATTTGAATAGATTGGATGCTCAAATCAATCAAACACTTGCATCTATTAACGATAAACAAATTTTAAAACAGACCGTCAATGCGATGGGAGATCAAAATGCCATGAGCAAGGTTGAACAGCAACTAGCAGACAGAATGGCCATAGCTACATCTCAACAAAATTTCGCAATGGGAATTAGAAATAATGATGCTTCTGCATCTGGAGTAGCTCTAGGTTCAATGATGATGCAACGTGTTCAGTCTGGCGAAACCACAATGGATAAAGTGGAAGATGCCCTTACTGGAATTAAAGCTACTGTAGCTCAAATGAAAACCAAGTCTGATTTTATGGACATTGGTGAATTAAATGCTTTAAGAAAAAAAGCTAATAGAGCTCAAGGTTTTACCAGTGGAGGCACAATGATAGGTGGTGGTGTTGGGGCTGCCATTGGCGGAATAGGAGCCAAAGTGGGGATGGGCATGATGGCTACAGGAGTGGGAGCCATTCCAGGAGCAATGATAATGGGATTATCAACAGCAGTTGGTGGAATTATTGGAACAACTCTTGGTAGAGAAATTGAAACAATGATGGCTTCAGATCAACTTAAGGATGCCACGACTATGGGTGTGGACGAATTAAAGGAGCTTCAAAAATTAGCAACCACAGGAGTGATGGACCAAAATGTGGTTGATGCAATGATTGCCGCCTTCAGAGAAGGCGAAATATCTATGCTAGACATAGCCAATGAAGCCACGGAATCTTTAAAAATGTTTAAAGAAATGACTACTAATGCAGAAACCATGGCTAGTCAAATTTTTAATTTAAATAAAACATTTAAGGATGCGATAACAAAACTTACTGTAGATTTAGAGGTAAAGAAAATAGCTCAACAATCAGAACTAAATTATGAAAGATCCGTAGCAGATTATACAGCTCAGTTTATGGGAGGAAGAAAGTCTTCGGATTATATGGCAGATAAAAAAGAAACTTTATTCGAAAAAGAAGCAGGGTTTAGAAGAATCAACTTTCAGCAAGAAAGTGATATATCGTTGATACAAGGAATTAAAGCTAATGAAAAAAACCTTAACTTTAATGCTACAGAAAGAGAACAGATAATAAAAGGAATTCAAGATAAGGGGATGTCTTTTGCAGAAACTATAGTAAATGATTTAGAGATTGGAGGTAGAGAGCTTCAAGAAGAAGAAGTAAAAGTAATAAAAGACCTTATAATACAAAGACAAACTCAAGGAAAAATATTAGAAGCTCAAATACTTGCGGAAAGAAAAAGTTTGCAATTATCATTAAGACAGAACGCAATCACTGAGAAAATAAATCAAGAACTACAAGTTAATAATTTAAAACTAAACAATGCCGCTTTAGATAGAGGTGTTGCAATGACTAGGGCATCGGGAGATAAAGATGTAACTACATCAAGACTTCAATTCAAGTCTAATGAAATATTTAGAGGTTATAAAAACGACGAACAAGAGGCATCCAGACAGCAAAAACTAAGAAAAGACCAGTTTGATGAAGAATTAAAATTTAGACAAGCGGAAGTTATAGAAAATGTCAGGGAGGAGGCATTGAGACTTGCATCAGAAAGAGATTTAATTAATTCTTTAAATAATCTCGGAGAAGTTATAGAAAAAACTCTTGGTAGTGGAAAAGAAACTTCATCGGAAGTGAGCAGAGAAACTGCTCCAAGGGTTCCTGCAGCATCCCCTGTGGGAAGGCAAAATCCTGGAAGCGCGGTTACTTTAAATAGCCCAGAACTCGATGCAAAAAGAACATTATTATCAAAACATATAGTTGAACAAAAAACTGAAGAAAAGGCTCTTAAAAACTCAGAAAACAATGTTAGTTTACAGGTAGAGAGATTAAATAAATTAAGAAAGCATAGGGGCTCATTAGATTATACAAGAGCTAAAAAAGTAACGAGCGATATGGCTGACGAAGAACAAAAAAGATTTGAAAAAATTAATGCTGAATTAAGTGGGCTTTCTGGCCTCGGTCCTGTTGCTAACCCTAGTGTTACAGAAAGAAAACATCTCAAGTTTAACAGAGACGTAAACACAGCCAAGAAGGGCGGGCATAAAATTATGCAATATACAAGCGGGTCGAATAGGGGAACAAAATTTTACGAGATAACTAGAGAATCTAAGCAGACTCAAGAAAATATGAAGGCTGGTCTGGATGAAAGAATTAGACAGCAAGAAGCATTAGTTGCAAAGGCAAAATCAGCCAATGATGCTCAGAAGGCAAAGCTTGCACAAGTAACAAAAGAAAAGGAAAACATCAGGAAAGAAATGCAAATCCTTACAAATCAAAAAAGAACTACTAGTTCTGGCGAAGAGCCTGGAAAAGGACCAAGCATTACACAGCAAGATCAAGCAAAGTCGAAACTTGATCCAAACAAGGATGTAAAGACTACAGAGTTTACAAAACAATCTGGCGATGTTTCCCTAGCTATAGCTAATGCAAGGAGTGTTGATGAAATAATGAATTTTTATTCGGAGGCACTTGAAAAAGCCAAGGGTAATGATGAATTATTTGCAGAGATAGCTGAACAAAGAAAGATTTCTTTAGAGAAATATATACTTGGACAAAATGCTATAACTGAAAATATGCAAAAGAAGTTCCAAGAACTTGAAGCTCAGGCGAGAGTTACAGACTTTACAAAAACATTAAAATTTACTGATCTTTCTCAAGAGAGCGCTAGCAGGCAAGCCAATATGGATCGATATGATGTTCGTGCTGCAGCAGCCTCTTCAGCTCTTCAAATTGCAACAGATGATAGACAGGCAGATATTCAATCTCAGATGTTAGATATGAACCCTTTTGCCACTCGCTTAGAAAGAGCTGAAGCTAAACTTCAGTCAGAGCAAGTGCAATACAAGGGGGATCCTGGAATGATGGATAATTACTCAAAAAATCTTGAGTTAATGAGCCAACTGAAGAGCGATTTGCATGACGAAGAAAGTGCTGAGACTAGAGATGTTGAAGAAATAAAAAGACTACAAACAGAACTGGCAAAACTTAATGAAACAAACCAGAACTTAATTTTGCAAATGGAAAGAACTACTCCAAGAGACAAAGGGTTCGCAAAGGAATTTACACAGCAATTTAGTTTGGGTTTAGAAGTTGGTTTTGCTGGCGTAGAGCAGCAGGCTGAAGGTATTTATGCAAGACTTGGCCAAGACATGCCAATGGTCCTAAAAGATGGACTGGCTGATGCAATGCAAACTGCAATTAGTGGAGCAGAAAGTTTTAGTGATGCCATGAAGGGAGTAGGAATACAGCTTCTTAATATGGTTCAGCAAGCATTTTTACAGAGCGCAGCAAGTAGAATAACGGGAGCTATTGGAAATATAACTGGAGGTCTATTTGGAACAGGGGGAGAAAAGAAGTTTAATGTTGGAGGTGTGGTTACTGGAGGAAGTGGAGTAAGAGATGATGTACCAGCGATGCTGACTGGAGGTGAATATGTAATAAAGAAAAGCTCTGTTGATAAGTATGGTGTAAACTTCATGAATCGTGTTAACAGTGGAATGGTCCAAGGGTTCAATGAAGGTGGAGGTGTTAATTTAAATATTGCAGGGCCAAAAGCTGCCAAAAGAGAGAGTTATCAAGACAAAAATGATTATGGTTCTGTAACTAGATACAAGGAAACTAGACCTGAAATAGGAATAAGTCGATCCCTATCTGCTAAAGCTATCAGTAATGACAGGCAGATACAAGAATTTTTCAGAGAACAAGAAAATCAATTTCACCAAGACCTAGAAACAAGAAGGCAAGAAGAGTATAGAGAGAAAGTTAAAAAATATAAAAAGAAACAAGA
>Ga0129348_1000042_pt1 | contig 36525 bp, 57 predicted proteins | sample CPBDNA_4_FD_94424 | JGI IMG/M metagenome (GOLD analysis project Ga0129348, IMG submission 94424) | Freshwater to marine salinity gradient microbial communities from Chesapeake Bay, USA - CPBay_Sum_27_0.8_DNA | ecosystem: Environmental > Aquatic > Marine > Coastal | place: USA: Chesapeake Bay...
ATTTTTTCTTTATTTATCTAGCTACAAAATCGCTAGCAGTTCCGTTAATTAAATTACCTGATATTACGCCTTTAGTACCTGTAACCGCTGGATATGTGTCTTCGCCTAGTGGTAAAAAATCCTCTATCTCTTCATAGAACGACATTAAGGTGACGTCTTGACCTCCGAAATATTCCGCAATCTGTTCCATTCCTAAATCACTTCCCGCGCCCTCCATAATAAAAGCGTTATTAATACCGCCGTACCAATTAGAACCTCTTGCCCCCATTTGACCAATCTCTAAATTTCCGCTTGGGTTGTTGTGGTTTGTTACATTAGTTTGATTAAGTGTCATTGTAAAAGTCTTAACCTCATCTAGATTAGGCGAGTAAATAGTGTACTTTAATTGTGTACCATTACATACAAACAGCACTTTACTACCTGGCTGGGGATATCTCCATGTATTAGACTGACCAACAGAATTACCATTAGCAAATGCATAAATCCCATAATTCGTTCCTCCTTTTCTCAATGTCAATTCATTACCTCCACGCTTCCACAATGTAGTGTAACTTGAATCGTTAATACTTGTAACACTTTCAATCTCAAAACCTAAAGCCCAAGTTTGAGTGTAATCTAATACATTTGCATTTACTCCTGTATCTAAATCAACATAATCATTAGTACCGTCTAAATCAATATAATGTGTATTTGAGTACCCTGCTGCTTCAACGTCTAAGGCTGCTATTTCTTCGTTGCTTATTGTTATAGTAGTGTCTGACCAAGCACCGCTTAAATAACGCCAAATAGTACCCGTATCAGTTCTGGCCACATAGTTGTAATCTATCGGATTTGCCAACGCTTCCATATTAGCCTGACTGCTTACATAACCTCTAAAATATCTACCTAAATCGGCAGCGATTAGGAATTGGCTTAATACCTCTAAATCTGTCACTCTTGATTCTAACGCGCCCAAATCTGTATGACTTACACAAGGTAAGTTAATATGTTGACCGTCATTAAAGTAGCCTATTGATTTTGCCGTAAATTCAAAACTACCAGCGGCATAATTTGTCGAAGTGCTTAACGAAGCTAAATAGATTTCTTCATCTGATTCTCTTAATCCAACCGTTGAGAAAGTATCTAAAGGAAGTTCCAGTTTTGGATAGTCTGGATATACGTTCGGTTCTGTTCCCCAATAGATAACAACGTTTTGATTTAGATAACCTGTTAAAATATTTGGGTCATTGTATACTACTCTTGAGCGATACCACGAAACGTCTTGACCGTCATTTTTTCGCTTGGTGTAGAAATTTAAAAACGGTGCTACTGTTTCACTTCGTACAAATATAACCGCATAACCACCCGTTAAAGTGCTGATAGTCATTGAACTGGTAATACTAAAATTATTAATATAGTACCAGTTAATCTTATTCGTTAAACTTGCCGAATTTCTAAAATACCAGCCTTCTATCCCGTCTGGGTCTTGCGTTCCTTTTTGACCGTCTGCGTAAATACTTTGGTCTAAATCTCCAATTAAGAAAGGCGTTTTAAATGATGAGCCTGCTCCGCTGCCTCCCGAAGCTGGGTTAAAATTTGTATTATTTTCGAGAAAAGAACGCAACGATTCTTCTGTGAATGGTGTTGTACCTGCTTGGTCATACCATTGTGTAGGGTCTTCAAATGTGTAAATAGTACGCTTACTAAAGGCATTAGAAATTAAGCCAGTATTATATGCGATTAATTCAAGATTGTTATTTTTTTCTCTAAATCTTGTACCTGTTTTACCGTAAGGTTTAGGCGTACCCCCCGAAACTACGACATAAATGTAGTTTCCTGTAACATAAAGTTTGTTCATTTTTCAGTGTTTTTAACACTAAACAATAACTCCCCAAATTAATAATCTAGTATAAAGATACAAAATATTGACAATCAAACGAATTTACTCTCTGATTTTGCAATTTTATCTTTAAAATAAACTGTCATTTTTGCATAAACAGAACCATTATACTCAATTGTAGGTGACTGTTCTTCATCTATAATAACAGGGAAATCGTAATAATCTTGTATGTGATTTGTTGCGTTATGGTCAGTTATTAATATTTGATTAGCAGTCAATAAATGGTTTTCGTCTAGGTGTCTAGTCATGCAACCAAGCAATTGATTTGTTCTAAGCTCATACGTTCTAAGTGCTTCAATTCTAATCTTTTCACGTTGCCTTGAAGTATAGATAAGATTCTCAGTTTGATAATTAGGCTGCATATATCCAAACTCACCCAAAAATCTAAGTGTTGTATAAAATCCGCTATCAGTATAATCAATGCCCTGTTTACGTACATAATCATCTAAAGAAACATACATTCGCGTAGTACGGTCAACGTTTATTTGCTCGTATCTTTTAAGCTCAAAAGAGCCGTAATAAAAATAACCGCTATTACCTGCTTTAGTCCAGTTAATTTTAACCTTATAACAACCACTATCTAATACGCCTGCCGTTTGATGTTGTCGCCAATCAATTACAAATCCTACTGCATCTGATTGATTAGGAAAGGTTATAGTTTCGCCTAAAGCCGTAGTTAAATTACCGTCGGCATCTTGAAGTTCTACCGTCATAGAATCAAATAAATAAGCTATCCCCGTCTTATCATTTTTCCAAGATGTAGAGTCTAAAACATCTGCAACCACTAATTGTGGCTTACTACAATTCTTTAACCCCTTATCTTCGCTAATTGCATCTTGTGGTAATGATATTAACGAAACTTCATTTTTATGTACGTTTCTAGCCATATTAAATTACTGTAATTTCTGCTGTTGTTATCCCGAATAATGTTGATATTTCACTTTTAGCAACTGCAATCACATGGTTTCGTAAAAATTCAACTATGTTCGCTGGTGTTGGAAGTGTAGCCGTTAGTATCGTACTCATATCTTCAACCTCTGTGCTTGCTTGTGTTGCGTCTGGAATCTTAAATACCCCGTTGTTAAAAGTTTGTAATTTGTATTCTGTTCCACTATCAGTGTATGTGTATTCGTATTTTGCAACAAACTCATTAATATTATTTCTGTTTCGTAACATATAATCATATATCGTCATTTCAACGACTGTACTTATAGTACCTCCCACCGCTGGCGAAGTGCTCATGTCGTGATGTGTTACTGGAATTGTTGTTTGTAAGGTTATCATAGTTATTATTTTATGCAATGATACCGCATCCACCTGCGGCAGCACTTAATTTATCTTCTAATTCTTGTACCCTTTCTTGCAGATTTGCAATAACGCTCATTAACGTTTCAAACTCATCTTGCGAACCGCATCCCCAACCGCCATTAGTTGCCGTCATTACATAATCTGGTGTTGTTGGCGTTGTATCACCTGTAATATCAGTTAACTGCGCTGTTAATGCGGTAGGCTGTATAACTGGAGTTGTGTTCCAAAATCCTATCTTTTGAGTTGTTGCCGTTCCAATCTTGCCACCTGTTGAAGCACCGAATTTAATGCTTTTGTTGTCGTATAAATACAATCCTTCTGGGTTTCCCCCACCGTTTAACTGAACTGTTGTTGTACCGCTTCCATTTCGTAAATTCCACAATACACCCCCTACACTTTCGCGAAGTTCACAAATTAATGTACCTGCATTATTATACCAGTATTCAATACCGCTATTCGCTTGACTTGAACGAACACGTAAAACACCATTAACGGGAGTGTTACCCTTTATTTCAGTGTATAAGGCATTTGTCTGTACTACTCCATCCCCTTGTATGTTTAAAAGCTTGTCAGATTCTGTTTCGTCGTAAACCGTTAAAGTGTCTGTTGATGTTGCTCCACCTAATACAATCTTACGTTCACCAGTACTATCTATTTCTTGGTCTGATGTTGCCAAATTATTACCACCTCCAGAAGGTATGCCAACTTTTAATTCCGCCCCCGTCATTTTACGCGTAACGTACCCCGTGCCAGTCCATACGGATACGTCGAATAAATCTTCGTCTGCAAAAGTACTCGCGCTTATCGCTGGGTAATCACTTATTTTTTCTCCCATTATTCAATGCTTTTAGGTTGTCCTATCTCTGTAAATTTAGTTACTCCGTTTTCAGTCCATTTATACATACTTTGAGTTGATGGAACGTAAGGCGTTACAATAGAGCCTATAAATTTATTCCCGTCCTCATCACATGTAAACTTCAAACCAAAATTCAAAAGTTGATACATAATAGCGTATCGTATAGCCTCGTCAGTTGTTAATGATGTAAGTCGGTTCAGTAATTGTGTTACTAATGTTGTCCCGTATGCGTTAATCTGTGTTGGTGAACGGTCTAAAAGTAGTTCTGTATCACCGTCAAGAATAGCCATAATACTATCTATTGTTGTATCAAAGTCGCTTTCACATGTATCAAATGTTTGGTACACATCGCGACAACAAGGCTCACCACTTGACCAACTAGAAATATACCCGTCAACTACAACTTCATTACCAAACGCCCACACTTCTACTTGTGTACCGTCCCCGTTAATATCAGCAGTACATGTAGGACAACAAATATTTGATTTTGTCGCGTTGTTTCCCCATGTCATTAACTGGTCTAGCGCGCCTAAATACTGACTTTCACTAGATGAGTAAGCCTCAATAAAATCAAAAACATAATCCCAAACACCAATACACTCTGGTGCTTTAGGTGATTCAATTCTACTTATTATGCTGTAATCCCCCGTATTTATAATATTCGTATCAATAATACATTCCAATCTAGCTGTATTTGGACTTGGGAAAGTTAACTCTGCCTTTGTTTGTCCTGTTTTTGGCTTTAATGGGCTATTTTGTGAAGTCCAATCCCACTCACTGCTAATGCGCTTGTTTGGTTCGGCTTCTCTAGGTCGTTCAGAAACCCACCCCCAAGTATCCATAGTGTCCCATGTTCCAGAGCTTAGTACATGGTCTGCTCGAACTATCATTTCTTGACCTGCAACTAAAGACGTTTGTACTGCTCCGGTATCATCTAAATAAACAATTGTACTTGTTACTGTTGGTTCGTCGTCGTAATCCTGTAAATCTACTTTGCTAGTGAAATAATATGATACATCATTCGTGTCAACTAAGGTATTATACACTCTTAAATTATATCCTGCCAATTCTAAATAACGTACCCATTCTGCATTCATTCCATTGTTAGGAATGTTCACATCAAAGAAATCTGTAAACGCATTATTTTGAGCTACCCAATACCTCCAGTTAGCTAATAATGACCATATTATTTGAACCTCGTATGTACTTGCCGTACTTGTACCAGTTAATTTTACTTCTAATTTGTTCCGTTCGTCAGCCTCTAAATATTGCGTAAAATTCTCTAAATAGTTTATGTTTTGCGTTCCATCTGGACTAACTACATACTGCGATAGATTAATAGATTTTGTAAGCAAGTCAAACGCCGCGCCATCGCTCAACCTTTCAACTTGTACATTTAGATTTAACGTCTTCCAACTATCCGACTTGTTTAAATCCAATGTTGATACGTACATAAAATCATCTTCTGTACAGCCATTATAAATTATTTCACCTGTTCCAGTGGTAATATTTTGTGCATGATTGTAAAATAGTGAGTTTGCTGGATATATTCCACCTATTACCTCTGCTTTATCTAGTGTACTTTGTCTTGCTATTATTGAAACAGCATTATTATTGTTTGTAGTTCCGCCAGATTCCTCAATATTTGCCGTTACACGATACAACCTTTCGTTTGGTTGCATATTCTCAACAACAGATGTTAAAACCGCGTTAGGTGATATAGTGAACACTATTTGAACACTATTAGAACTTGACACTACAGCGTGATTTGACGTTGTAAAATTAGCCCCATTTTTACCAAAGTTATTCGTTTCAACAACACTAACGCCGTCGAAATTAGCAAAGAATGAACATAAATAAATATTATCTGCGTTTCGTTCTGAGTTGTTTTTAACGGTCGAAATTGGTGGTATTAAATACACTTGTACTTCTGCCTTTTGAACTATTGGATTAGTCCCTGTAATATCAATAGTAACTATGGTATCTTGGTTGTAATCAATTTCATTTATAGTATTTCCAGAAGTATCAGAAAAATCTATAGTGCTAGTAAAATCGTTTACGCCTTGATTGTAATTTTCGTTGTACCATCCAACATTACCTTGAAAGTAATCATAAGAAATAGTTAGTGCGCTATTAGGGTTGTTCGTTTCTGGCAAACAATTAATCTCATAGAATGGTTTTAGACTTTCTAATCCAGCAAAATATGAAGGCTCATCGAAATCAGTATCTTCAAATTTATAAGGTATATCATATTCCAGCTCTATTGTATAAGCTCTATTAGAACTAACATCTGTATTTCTAGTTAATTCTGCGCTTAAATAACTACCGCCAGATTTATCACCTAATTGCTCCATTGGTAGTGTATCGTTAACCGCCATACTATCAACACTATTAACAATGAATCTATTTACCTCACCATCAAGAAGGCTGTTTTTTGAACCTTGTGAACTATTTAAAACTAAGTTATGGAATAATTCAACACTTTGCGGTGAAGTTCTCGTATTGTTTGTAATACCCATTACAGTATTTGCGGGGGCATTAGGAAATAGTTGTGATACTGCCGAAGCTCCTAACGAGTCGGCAACCGTCATAGTATCTGATTGTAAATCAGTAATTGTGGTAGTTAGGTTAATTATTATAGGCGTAGTGTTTATATACGCGCCCGTAATAGTTATACTATCTCCTATCGTATAACCTTGGTCTTCCCAATTTTCACCGAGTAACTTAATATCATACTCGCTTGTTATCTGTGTAGATAAATCAGATGTTGATTCAAAGTCAAAATCTACCGTAAAATCAATTGATTCGGTTACTATTTGACCCTCATTCGCTAGTAAAAAATCGTTACCAGTTGGATGATTTCTTGTTGAATAGTTTCTATTTGTTACAGTTATAGCCATTAACCTAGTTGTTTTAATCGTTCTTCCTGTAATCTTAGATTTTCCATAGCCTTAGAAAGCTCATCTTTATACGCTTCACTTACATTATGTTCGTCAACGTTAAAAGAATGCAGTACTGACTTTGCCGTATCTAAACATTTCTTTGCATGTTCAGCCGTTTTGCCATGGTGCTTTAATAGCGCAGCTATATCTTTATCAAATCCCATCGTTAATTACTATTGTTTGTTCATTAACGCTAGACACTTTTTTAGTGAAGTCAATCGTGGCTTGGTTTTGTTGTTCGTTCCAAACCATTCTTAATACCTCCACTAAATCCCCGTTCGATAAATTTACATAATTATTTGCAATAATATCAAATACATCATCAAGATTTACAGCTATCTGCATGGCTTCATATACTTCTTTCTGATTGTTTTCGATGTATCTATCATTGTGATAGTCAGATACAATAACATTTGCGCCAATGTAATTAGTTTGGTTTTGGTCTAATTTAGTACCATTCATCCAAAGCAATTTTGTAACCCCAAAATATTGTTCTGATATTTGCATAACATCTTTTCTTGCTTCTATTTGTGTTGCAATACTTCCGCCTGTGAACAAATCAAAGGCTTGTGCAATTACTTTTACTGCCTTTTCTAAAGCCGTTAAACTGCCCTTTCTCGTACCTCTAGCGAATGGTATATTTAAAGTGTCGTTACCTTTGATTAAATTATAACCGTTACCAATACTTGTTTGAACCTCACTAGACACCTCGTAAACCGAATAGGCTGTATCGTCAAACGTATTTATATCGTTCGGGTCAACTGCATAAGCGCATGTTAATCGCTTAAAAATCTCTTCATTGTTTAAAGTGTAACTGTCTGTTATTGCTTCTTGATTTATAAATGTGTCCGCTATTGCTTGACCTGCGTTATTTTCGTAGTAAGAGTGCCTTTCTATCGTTACAACGCCATTTACTGCCCTTGTTTTCGCATGGAATATACTTTCTAATGTAGATATTGACGAACCTAAAGACGGTATAACATCCCTTGCGCTAGGGTAGCCATTAGTGTAAGCCAAAGATAAAGGCGCAAATAGTTCTTTAAACATACTTGGGTCTTTCTCCCTTAGTGGTACGGGGCAGATTGTTAATCTATCTAAATCATCAAGTAAAGTACTTTGTAAAGTGTAGCCTAAATGTTGACACCCTTTTTCTATAAGTTTTTTGTATGTAATACCTTTAAACTGGCGTATTTTAGGAAAAATTATGTTTACAATCTCTTGAATTAGTTTAATTAAAGCTATAATTATCGCGATAGTGTACGCTATTCTAGCCGCCAACATAATAACCGCACCTATAATGTCTGGAAAGTTTGGCGCTGGTGGTACACCTGTAGGCGTAGCAGCCTTTGAAATATCCTTAATATTCTCCTGTATCTGTAAAATAGATTCTATTAAGGACTGTGTTAATGTGTACGTTGCAAGTGATAGGCTAATAAAATACGGTAATTGGTCAGCCTTTACTATAACATAATCAATATCAACAAAATCAGACTGTAAAAATGGTACTTGCGCGAATGATAACCCATCTGCATTATCGAAAAAGTTATCAATCCCCTGATACCTTTTAATCTTTACAGTACATGAGTTAGTTCGTTGGACGTAAGAATCGCTAAAATCAAGTAGATAGTTTATACTGTTGTTTGCGTTGTATTGAATTGTCAATGGCATCCCTACGTAATTACCGTAGTTACTTCTCCATTGTTTAATGCGTTTAAAGTCTTCACGTACGAATGTTAGTTCGTCAACGTCCAATTCCAACTCACGCACAAGTCTATCTGTAAAGTCGAACTTATACCCTATTTCTTCCTTGTTTACAGGATTACATTCTAAACCGTCTAATATGTATTTAATTGGCTCCATTAACTTCTATATCTGTTTTTAATCACGTCACCACCTACGCGAGTAGTTTTAGTAAACTCTGGTAACACCTTAGACAATCCAGCCCAATCCATTTCGTTAGTAGGTATGTTTTTAATTGCACTCTCAATCTTATCTAATTTAGCCCCCATAATTAAAAGGTCGTAACTATTTCCAGCGTTGTCGTTTTTAACTTGGCTTGTTTCTAGCCCCCCTAAGATACCTTTAGTTTTATTTGCTGTTATTACCTTATCACCTTGATTAAGATGCGTTAAACGTGCTCCGCCATCCGTACCAAGCTCTTTTATATTACCGTGTCTATCTGTAATAATCTCAGCCCCTCGTTCGTCAACTACCGCCATACCTTCGGGTGCATAATTTGTACCCGTTGCAAAGAATGGTATGTTTTTAAGGATTGATATTAACGCCTGTGTACTTGTAACAGTTTGCGTTAGTGCCTCTTGAGGTGTTTTTCCAGACTCTATAAGGCTTGAAAATGTCGCCAATCCACCACTTATAGCTTCAACACGTTGCTTTTGTTGTTCTAATCTTATCTGCTCTGCCTGTGCTTCGCGTTGTATTTCAATCTGTTCTGCAACCGATTGTTGTGCGTAAATGTTACCTTGTGCTGCAAGTTCTTCAAAATAATCTTGTCTGTCCTTTGCTGCTTCTTCTTCTCGTTTACTTTGTTCTATACGCGCATCTATTTGGTCGGTTAAAACTTGTGTTATTGCTTCTTGGAAAGACTTGTAAATGTTAAATAGTTCGTTATACTTTTCCTCTGTAGCTTCAACTTCTGATTTATCTGTAGACTCTTGGGCTTCATTAAGTTGATTAATTATTTCTATTCTTTTATCACGTAGATTTTCATCTAGTCTTAATAGTTCTCTATTCCTTCTGTCCCTAGCTAACTGTCTCTCTGAATTGTTTGTGGCATTCGCCATTTCTTCTTCAAAACGTATTTGTATTAGTTCCTCTTGCATTCTTCTTTCTTCTGCTAATATCTTATCAACCATTTCTCCACGTGCTATTCCTGTACGTTGCGTGAACTCTATTTCCTGTTGTATACGTTTATCATTGTCCTCAATATTAAACTCTAAAGCCTCTATTCTGTTCGTAGTTTCTGCTTCTCTAATTCGCTCGAAAACACTCTCAATATCTTCTAAAGCATCCTTGTATTCTTTTACACTTTTAGCAGCTTCATTGGTAGCTTTATTTTGTTCTTTTAAATCAATAGTACCATCTACTACTACTTGATTAACATTTGTTAACTCAGCTCTTAACAATTCTAGCTTTTTAGTATAAGCTTCATCTGCTTCAGCAGCATCAACAGCCGCTTGATACAGTTTATTGTACTCTATGAATGCGTTACCAGTTAAATCACCTAAAATACTATTTTGTTCCTTGTACTCAGCAGCCGCCTGACCTCTTTCTGCCCTCAAATCAGCACTTGCTTTTTTTAATTCAATCGTTCTGTTAATTTCATTTTGCAGTGTTTTTTGATACCTTTCGTTTACTGCTTGAATTTGTTTTGTTTGTTCAGTTTGTGAGGCTCCAGATAATCGTATCTGATTTATTTCATCGTCTCTTTTTTGCCTTATAATATCAAGGTTTTTAGATGTAGATTCTGCTGCTTTATCTCCTGCATTTTGCAAACGTCTAACAGCACTTTCAGCAGCACTTGCACCGCTTGCCACATTCCACAGCTCCATAGCAAAATCAGCCGCAAATGCTATTAATGCAGTCCAACCAATACCCTTTAAGGCACCACCTAAACCAGTTCCAGCCTTTGCACCTTCCTTTAAGTTTTTGGTCATCTGCTTAAGTGATACGTTCATTTTGCCGTTACCAGCGTTAAATATCTTTTGCGCTAAGTTTAAAGCAATTAATCTTGTCTTGTAAATAAGGAATATTTTAACTAATGTACCTATCGTACTTAATATAGTACTAAGGTTTTTACTTAAAAACTGGACAGCCTCTTTTAGTTTTTCGCTTGCGCCTGTTGAACCGTTTACACCTAGTATATAACCTTCCCAAGCACTCCTTAACTCAGCCAATGCACCACCCAATGTATCTCGTTGGGTTTTTGCCATGTTTGCAGCGGCATTTTCGTTATCTTCTATTTCCTTTGTTAAATCCGCAACCCCTTGTTGATTTTCAGCTAAAATAACTCCAAGAGTCGCTCCTCTAGTTCCAAACAATTTTAATGCTTCTCCACTTTTATCAGATGCGTTATTAATCTGCTCTAATGCTTGATTGAAAGTTAATCCAGCCTTTTGTGCGTTTAAGAACATATTACGTAAACCTGTACCTGCCGTGCTTGCGTCAATTCCCCTATCTGTAAGTGTACCGATTAATGCGGTCGTTTCTTCTATGCTGAAACCTGCATTTTTTGCTACTGGTGCAACTGATGCCATTGCAGTACTAAATTTTGACATGTCAAGCGAACTACTAGAGAATGACTTAGCCATTACATTAACAACGCGTTCGGTTTCTTTCGCGCTAAGACCGAACCCGTTCATAGTTGCCCCTGCTACACTTGCAGCCTCTGCTAGGTCGCTGCCAGTTGCCTCTGCTAAGTCTAATGTTGCTGGAGTCATATCTGTAATCTGCTGTTCTGTGAACCCTAGCTTTGCTAACTCTGTTTGTAGTTGTGATACTTCTGCTGCTGTGAATCGAGTTGTAGCTCCGAGTTCTTTCGCTTGGTCAGTTAGTCGTGACATTTCGTCAACATTAACACCTAATACAGAAGCTAAGTCTGCTTGCGCCTGTTCAAAGTCTTTAACTACTCCGAAAACATCCCGTGCAATCATTGCGCCACCGAAGGCAATACCTAAACTTCCTAGTGTTTGATTTAGCTTACCTAATGCACTACGATAATTCCCAACGTTTCTAAAGTTATCGCCTACGGTTTTATCCAGCTTTTTTAATTGCTTATCTCCTGCCTTTGCTGCCTTTGTGATTCGTCGATATTCTCGCTCTAGTTTTGCATACTCCTTTGTGTTGCGTTTTCCTTTTGCTTCTAGGCTTAACAATTCAGCCCCTAAACGCTTACTTTCGTTTTTGTAATCTCTGGTTTCCTTTACCAGTTTTTTGTACGCGTTGTTTTCATCTGCTAGTTGCTTTAATCTTCTAGCTTCAATCTTTTCTAATCGTTCCTTTTCCTTTATTTCAGCCTTGCGAATACGTTCCTTTTGCTGTTGTAGTTGTAGTGTAGCCTTCTCTGTACGTATCTTTTCTTGCAATAGCTTCTCACTATCACGCTCTGCCTTGTTGATTTTAGTTAACGTTTGTAGGTCTTTATTCTGTTCTTTGTTAACCTGCTTTAATACTTTAGCCGTTTCTTTTAGTTCTTCGTTGTAACTATTTTGAACTTTTAACGCCTTTTCAATTTCTTTACCGAGTTCTTCAAACGGTTTACCCTCGATTATATCACTCTTTTTTATGCGCTCTGCCATACTCGTCAACTAATGTTTTGTACTCAACTATTGTAATTACTTTTTTATCTAAACGATACCCTAGCCATTTACTTAAATAAACCAAAGTTTCGTCCATTGTTAACCCGTTTACGCTTAAACCTTCTAATTTAAGCAAATTCGCTTCATCAATTGCAATTTGATTTAATATCTTTTTATTACCATTGATAATGTACGAACATCTAAGGGCTATTAATTTCCTTTTCAATCGTATTATTTCACTAAAATCAACACCTAAACCAAACCTTTCTAAGTATTGATTGTATAATATTGACCATATTTCAATGTCGTTTTTTCTTGATACATGGTCTTTGTTTACAAATTTTATATTACCCTTCTCGCATTCCTGCCAATTATACAAAGGCATTTCATCAATTTGAGAATAGTAGTTTACGTAACTGCTTGAGATACGACTTGTAAACCATTTCTTTAAGTTTTTCAAAGCTTTCATCCGTTAACGCTATTATTTGTTCCCCATATTTATCGAATAAGTCTTCGTTTCCCTTATCCCCGTTTGCATTTATTTCGATGTACTGTGCTCCCACAACAAGCCAAAAAGAACGATAAAACTCGCCTGTATCAAACAACGTGTAAGGCGTGTTAAATACTTTTTTAGGGTTTATTAAGCTCGTAGTTAAAGAGTAGTATCCTATTACGTTGTTATCACCATCAACACCCTTACTTCTTAATTGTTCTTCCCTTACCAAGTCTAAAACGTACTTTCTATCTGCTGCCGTTTGAAACGTATTCAACCATGCTAGACTATCGTTAAATAGTTTAGCCTTTCGTAACAGTACATCTATCTTTGTGTTCCCTATTGCCATAACAAAAAAGGGAGAGCCTAAACCCTCCCCCTCCTTTTATTTGTCAGTATTACGCTTTTTTCTTCTTGGATTTACTTGATACCAAGCCTGTTCGACTACTGATTTATTGATGTGTTTTAATTTATCAACCGCCTCCTTTCTTGTGTTAGTAGTCAGAAACTCACGTGAGAAAGAATGACGACCGACAATTATACAGCTGTCCATGTTGCTTTCTTAGATTCGTAACCGCTAACGTTAGCCTCTGTTGCTGCTTCGTAAACCTTAATAGTTAACTCATCCGCTGCTGTTACACCAGTTGAATACGCTAAAGTATAATCACCGTCTACAGTTGAGCTTGCCGTTAATGAATCTGGAGTTACAACAGAATCAGTTGTTACGTTAAATACTTCAATATCAGCCAATGTAGCTCCCTCATATACTTTACGGTCATTTAAGTACCCGTAATCTAGTGTAGTTGAAAATTCCATTGTACCAGCTGCGATAGTTCCAACCGTAATATTTACGTCGATTAAACCTTCCATGTATAACGGGTTAAACTCGTCACCGAAAGCATCCGCTGCAATCATCCATTGGTTACCGTCAGTAGTTGTTAATCTGTAATCCATTTGGAATGTTGCTTTTGCTGATGTTGTTGCTGTTGCATCCATCCACATAGCATCGTAACTACCTTGGTTTACTGCTCTAGGGTAAAGATTATCACCGTCTTTATCTCCTTGAACATTACCGCAGTTGTCTACTAGATACACTCCGAATTCAACGCAAATATCCTGCAACTTACCAAACCATTGATTTGTTACACCCCACTTTTCAAAAGCCAATGTTTTAACACCGTTTTGAACCTTGAAACGCTCAGTGTTATCCGCTGTTTCGTAAATAGGGTCAGCTTCTGTATGTGTCACGTTTTTTAACGCGTGAATTGGGTACGCTCTTTTTGATGGGTCTGCATTGTTAACCATTGCTAACAAGTCAGCTCCTAATGTAGAAGAAGTACCGTCTAATTTATTTCTTGTTCCGTCGTCAGCCACCAAAGGCACTAAAAAGACAGAGTTAGTCACTCCGAAAGGTTTAAAGTTCGGGTAACCTGTGTTTCCAATCGCTCCGTTACATGAGCATAATGATGTTGCCATTTTAATTTATTTTTTATTTAACAATTATTACAGTTGCGCTTTAAAATAGTGGCTGTCAAACCTACTTCAATTGCGCTTAGAGAGCTGTCAGCAATCACTTGTGTAATTCCGTTTGCGTCTTCTTGTCCCCACATAGGGAAGTCACGCGTATTATAATTTTCTAATTCTTCAAATATTTCTTTTCGTCTTTCAATTGTAGATACAAATTCATCTACCAAAGAAAATAAAGGTTTAACGCTTTCTGTTTGTCTATATTGGTTTAGTTTCGTCCAGTCCGACCAATGTACAAACCACAGTTGAAGCGTGCTTAAACGCTCTATATTCGTGTCTTCTCCTTGAAAATCTTCGCTTGTTGGAGATACTAACCATATAAAAGGAAGTTTTCTTTTTAGTTGAATTCGTGATTGACCATCAGAGAAGTTGTTCCATTCAAGCGTTAATATCTTCAATGTACCATCAAAAAATAGCGGCGTACCAATCTTAACGGTACTGTTTAGCGTTAACGGGGAATTACCATCTAAATTAATACGCACACTATTATCATTAAGATACTCGCTCACCTCGTAGTTTACCCCGTCTACAATTATAAAGTTATACAACTTTAACCACCGCAAACAACAAAATGTTAAGTCTTGCGTAGTGGGTGTTGTATCGTCAATAGATTGTAGCTTCAGCTCTGTATCTAAGTAACTTAATATTTCATCCTGTACTATGTCGCGAATTAATCTCATATTAACCACGTTTTACCTCTATATTCTCCTTTAAAGTTTGGGTAATCAGTTCTATTTTCTACAATGTACTGTTGAATAGCTTGATAGGTGTTAATTCCTTGATTGTAGATATTGAAAACATTTGTTCTGTCGTCGTTTTCCAACTCGCCCCCACTTGGATTTATCGTTATATTTCCGCCTGCTGTTGGTGTTGGTAGGTCTTCACGCTGATAATGTGCGTAAATTAAACAGATTAACATCTTATCTACACCCTCAGAGATTAGAACTTGATTACAAAACCTTTCATCTATATCATCATATAACTGTATATCTTCCGCGAATGGGTCACGTAACTTGGTGTAAATAGGGTTAGAAGTCCCGATACCAGTTAAATATTCTTGGTACAATTCAGCCCCGAACAAATTATTAAAATAATAGTTTGAATAGTGGTCTATGTACTCCTGTAGTGTTACATCACCATTAAAAGGCTGTGGTATTTGATACCTACCTACAAAGCTATCTACTGTAACTGCCATTAATCTTTAACTTCTTCTGTTTTCTTTTTACGTGGCTTTGAAGCCTTTACTTCTTTAGCCCTTCCTTTTGCTATAATTGCGTTACCAACATTATCTGAAACTATTCTAATTTCACCTTTCTTAATGCCGTTCGCGCAATCTTCTGTAAATTCTATTTTCATAGTTATGTCTTTTACCACCAAATCCCCACAACTCGAAAGAAGTGGGGTGGTGTAGTATAGTTAATATTACGATGCTGTAATAGCTGCAATATCTGTTGCGAAGTCACCTTTAACAAACGCTGTTCTATCGTTATTCTTAACAAGAACAACCCCACGCCATTCAGCACGGATAGTACGCATGTTATTAGTAAAGTCGTTACCATCGTATCCAACCTCAACGCTCATTGCATCACGTGTTAGGAATTGTGCTTTAGTGAAGTCACCGATTAAGTAATCTCCCTCGTCAACTAATGTCGTAGGAATGATACGAACACCATCTAAAGACAACTCACCTGCTACCATTGCTAAACGCTCAACATAACGTTTATCTGTTGATGAAACTTTTTGCATCTTCAACGCTGTAACGTCTGATGGGTGCATTAAAATTGCGTTAGGTGTATCTTGTTCTGCAATCATGATTTGATTCATTGCCACACCTAATACATCAACGCTGTTAGGATTATCTACTGCGTTAGGTTGACCAGTTGCAAAAGAACCAGGAGTGAAATTAGTCGCCACTGTGTAAACACCATTCAATGCAGTTGCAGTACCGTCACCATCATATGCAGCATCTTCAATAGATTTCAACAACTCTTGTGATAACTCAATACGGATTTGTGATTCGATAAAGTCAATATCTGTTAACATTTCATCCGACACCTTGATGTATGCAGTGTACTTTTTAACAGTTTCGTTTGCTACTACTAAATCAAAATCAATTTGATTCTTAGCCGCTCCTTCTGCCGTAAATCCTGCTGAACCATCTTGGTTAGCTTGATAAACCCAAGATACGACAGTACTAGAAGTTGTACCCTGCGACATTAAGTCCATTAAACGAATACGTCTTGATGGGATTCTGTTAAATCCTGACAATCTATCTTCAACTGGAACATTACCGCCTGATATATTGCCGCTACTAGTCATGTCACCAGCCACTTTAAATGCAAATACAGCATTTCTATCTTTGTTCTTTAACGCTTTAAGTTTTTCAACGTTATCTTTCAATCCTTTGCGAATTGACTCAGTAAATGACATTTTAGATACGTCACCTGCTTGCTCTGTCAATGCGTTAATTGATTCTTCCAATTTAGAAAATGCAGACTTTAACTCCGTATCATCATACTTTTCGATACCTTTAACCTCTTCTAATTGTTCTTTAATTGCGTTAACTTCTTCTCGGTTAACTAGATTTAAACCGTCCAATTTTTCTTGGAACTTAGATTCAATCTCTTTTATTACTTCTTGTGCTTCCATTTTTATTGTTTAAAAATTTATGTTTGAGCATACCTCTGACCAGTCAATTTTAGGAGTGTCTTCGGACGGCTCTTTTTGAGTGCTTTTAAGCGGCTCATTTGATACGGTCGGTGTAAGTATATTAGAACCCATAAGAACAGCAGAGATTTCGATTAACTTAGCCTCGCTGACAGCCCAAAAATAACCAAGCTTTTCTACTTCTTCTTTGTTACCTATGTCGTTTATATACTTATCGTATGTTTCTTTTTCTTCCTTATATTCTTCTTCGTCGGAGTTAACAGCCAAATCAATCTTTACGTACTGCATACCTACTGAGTGTTGGTCTATTTCTCCGTTTAAATACATGTCGAACACGCTTTTATTAAAGTCTTTTGATATGTTACTATCTGCCATTAATACAAGTGTTTGACCTTGCTTGTTTACGCCTAAATCAGTCCAGTTAACTAACTTTTCGTAAATATCTGTAAACCTTCCAACCTTTGCCGTTACTTTGTGTTCGTGGTCGTGAAGGTGAAATACATTCTTATTCTCTGTAAATGATTTCTTAAAGGTGTTCTTTACGTGTACGTCACCGTGAGAGTCTAACCAATTGTAAGTATTACCGATAATTGTGCGTTTAATTACGCCACTAGATATGTCGTCTTGGTAGTTAGTTTGAATAGCTTTAGACACTGTTTCAACGCCAGTAATTACAGAATCACAACTTTTTAAAGATGCCTTTTTCATCTTAATAATATCTGACTTATTATCTTTCAGATACTTATACAATTCTGCTTTAGTTTCAAATGTTGGTATCATTTCGTAATAATTTTACCGCCTTTCAACTTGTTCTGTTTCTCCTTTTTGAGCTTATCAATTTGCTCTTTGGTTAGTTTCTTGTCATTCATATTGACGATATTTTAACCAAAAATAAAAATAATTTATATAAATTTGAATATTATCAAAAAAAATTATAATGAGATACTTTGGAATCATTGATGCAGTTAACCGTTTATTTGGTTATAACAGTGCAACACAAAACAACTATTACACTTTTCAACAAGTAGGCGACACAGTGCCAGAATGGATAGATACCACTAATAAGTTTATTCTTTACGACCAAATACCAGAACTTCAAGCGGTTATAAATAGATATTCTAACATGGTAGCGTCAGCACAACCAGTGATAAAAGATTCCGAAGGCGCTATAATTGAATCTAACAACCATTTTATTTTTAACTTATTAGAACGACCAAATGCTATGCAGTCATGGAAAGACTTTATTTACTTTCTTGCTGTTAACGATTGCATTACTAATAACTACCTTGCACTAAAGAATAAAGGTACTTTCGAAACATACAGTATTACACCTATTGCATACAATAATGTTAAGATTGTTCCTACTGGCAAGAGTTATAAGCAGATTTCTGTTAATGGTATAATTGATTCGTTCAAAGTGCCATTAAATAACATGAATAGTTTTGAAACATTTAAACCGAATGAAGTTATTTACGTAGCTCGTCCAGATGGTATCAACTTATTCAATACTAATTCAAGACTTGATGCACTTAAATACCCATTGTCAAATATTGCTAAGACTTACGAAAAGCGTAATGTACTTTTAAAGAATCTGTTTGCACTGGGTATTTTATCTATGGATAATAACGATGGTATTTCGTCACTTCCAATTGATGACAAGGAAAAGCAAGAAATGCAGAAAGATTTAATGCGTAGAAACAAAGGAAAGGTAATTATAACAGACAAGAAAGCTAAGTGGGATGCTATGTCATTCCCCACAAAAGACCTTATGTTGTTTGAAGAAATGACAGCAGACAAAGCAGCCATTATTGATGCGTACGGGTTAAACGTTAATATGTTCGCGCCAATCGACAACAAAGGGCAAACGTTTAGTAACGTTGAAATGGGAGAAAAACAAGCGTACAGAAGTACAATTATACCAGATACTACAGCGATGTATGCCGAGATAGGTAGACAATTAGACCTAGATAAAGAAGGAATGTATTTATGCCCTGACTTTAGCGGTGTTGATGTGCTTGCAAAAGACAAGAAAGAAGAAGCTGAAACAATGAACATTAACGCTAATACGATTCAGACTCTTAGGGAAAACGGTATATTACTAAATGAAGAGCAACAAAACGCACTACTTGGTCTATAATTGTAATCCTAACGTATAAAAAGTCTTAAATTTTACGGGGGTAGTAGCCCATAAACATTGATTTTTATTATTGTATTCCTATTTGTTGAATATTTTACCGTAAAACCCTCGCGCCATTGCTGACAATCCAGCTAACGCGTCTATTTGGTCGTCTGGTGTTCCTACCTTCTTATTAATTGCTTCGTCTTTATCGTACGAACAAATGAAGTTAATAAACTTTTGATACTCTTCGCTACGTTCCTCTTCAACTAAAAAGTAAAAGTAATCTTGTATAAATGGTGCTTCCATTAATATACGGGTGTGTTTCTTAGTTGTTTGGCTAATCAATAACACCTTACCCCCCTTGTATTCATCCCTTAAAGTACGCCCAAACATTGCCCCCATGTTATTAGCCTCACATCTAATGTATGCTGGTTTCGTTTTGTGCGACAATGCAGAACACCTCGGAAGTGTTACGCTTGTGTTGCTTTGGTCGTTTATTACATTTGTAACAAATATACCATCCTCTGTTACGTACCCTATTACGTACGCTGTGTAGTCGTTTCCTTCATCTGCCACATCAATATAACCAATACACCTACTTTCATCGTTTAAACGCTCTCTTTTGAATGTGTTTAAGTCTGTTAATAAAGCCCCTTCTGTGTGGCTCTTCCATGCTCCTATAACTTTATGTTTGTAGTATAGTGGTTTGTCTTTCTTTGCCTTGGTTATAATGTCTAAGAACCCCTTTTCAAGATTATCTATGTTATCAAGATAGGTGGTATGTATGTGGCAAACGTCAGGGTGAGTGCTTATAGGTATTTTAATACCATCTATTTCAACTATTTTATGAGTTGCTGCAATCCATCTTTTGTATGCGAAATGATTCGTATTAGATGGGTTCATGATAAAAATCACCTTATTATCGGCTTTCTTATTACGTACTGATAAATCTATTGTGTCGAATGTGTCCTCATCCGTGAATTCCTCCCCCTCTTCAACGATAAAGTGTGTTATACCTTCTAATGATTTTAAATTTGCTGTTTGGTCACCGCTTGATGTCTTAACCCCTCTAAATAGTATCTCGTTACCAGTTACTAAGTTCTTTACATCTGTAGCGGTTGATTTGAAGTGATTTTGTAGCCCTAGTAATTCTATCTTTTCGTTAAACTCTGGTATTATAGAGTCTTTCGCGCTCTTCATTGTAAACCTCGTTACTAAGGCTTTGAAGTGTTCATTAAATGATTGTTCAGCTTGATTTACAGATACAGTAAACGATTTGGACGAACCACGACCGCCAGTTATTAGAATGTATCGTTTATCGGTAGTCCATAGTGGTTTATATTTTTCACTTATTATTAGATTTTTCATCCCCGTTAAATAATATCATAGGTCTAACCGTATTGCCGTCTTCATCAGTGAATACAACTTTGTCTGGTGCTTTGCCTAAAAGGTGTTCGCTTACGAACTTCATACCCTCTTTTGTTTCAATAAATCTCTTTAGGTGTTCATCTATTGCTTCCTCGTCCGTTTCGACTCCATAGATAAGCTTAATTGCTCGTAGTATTTGTGTACGTGCTTTTAATTCTTCCGCTTTTGTTTTACGCCCTGCGTTTTTATTTCCTCCATTATTTTTTCGTCCATCCATAATCAAATAAAAATCATTAATGAATATTGAATCAAAAAAATTAGATACCCCCTATTAATAGTGCTGCTGATGCTACTGCTAAACAGATACTTCCTATTGCTAGGTATGCAAAGAATGCTAGGTTTTTACTAATTCTTTCTAGTTCGTCTTTTTGCTTTTGTTCCATCATTTAAAATATTAATGTGTACATCAAATATAAGAATAATATTGTTAGTACTCTTATTGTGGAGTTTTGGCGGTGTAGTTTACCTCTTTCGTCGAATGCCCAACTATCGAAAGAAGGTGTGTATTTCGTTCTAAGTAGGCATATCATCTTATCAGTAATGTAGATGGTAAATAATAGCCATGTGTATAATGCTCCTATAATAGATTGTATTGCTTTCATAATTGTTTAGTTTGTTTCGTTCTCGATAAATATTACGCCATTATTTTTACTTAACGATTCTCGTACTAATACTTGCTGTCTTGTTTTATAGTATGATATTACATCGTTTGATGCTACAGCTAATCCTTCTGTTACGCGGACAATATTAAACGCTGTTATAAAGTCGTATCTGTATCTGTTCATGCATTCTTTTATTATATCTTCGTAGGTTATTCCTTTAGCGGTTACTATTGTCTTGAATTTGTTCATAATCTTTTCGTTTTAATCTTTTAAGCAAATATACAAATAATTATAAATATAAAAAAAGGGGGCTATGTCGTGCCCCCTCTCTACTCTAATAAACAAAAACCATTTTAGCCACTTGTCAATCGTGCTTACCTAAATTACTTTTGTATTTATGAAAATTTAACCGCTTTAAATATATTACTTTTTCGTCAAAGTTCAAATTTTAGTTCTTCTTTCGTTAGTGCGTAGTATAAGTTTTGTACTTCGTGGACGTAGTAGTATATTCTACTACAACTTAATGTGTAAACTTCTGAATCACAATTCAATTGACTATATATTAAAACCTTTCTATCAAATTTTTCTAACTCCCAATGATAATCGTCCGAATCAATATTATCTTTTTCAAACCCCATCTTTAACAACCATTCTTCTGTTAGTGGTATTGGTTCGTAATCCTTCCAGTTGTTATCAACCTCTATACAATCAACCGTTACAAATTCTTCGGTTTCGTAACTTTCATAAAAAGGTTCTCTTACCAAATTACCTATTCTCAGTTCTTCTGCTTTCATTTCTTTAATTGTTTTAATTTATCTTGATAGTATTTTAGTTTTTTGTTTAGTTCGTGCCTATCCCATTTAAACGATGTTTTCTTATATTCTCTTGCTTTTTCGTCAAGTTCTAATAGTTCGGTTTCAGTTATTCGCTCCGTTATCCTCAATCTGTATTCTTGGTTGTTACCGTCTAAGAATAGGTTGCATCGTTCACACTGTCCAAAGATGTTGTTTTCTTCGTACTTCAAGTTACTGTAATCGCTGGCTTTATAAAAGTGTCCTGCTTGGTGGTTATCTTTCCATTTAGTGCCACATGATATACACGGTTTACCCTTGTCGCGTAGTCTTATGTAATTATGGCAAGTTATTCGTAGATGTGTTTTTAAGGCTTGTAACGAGTTCTTAGATTTCTTTTGCTCTCTTAGTTCGTTTAATGCCTTTTCATTCTTTTTACGCTCTGTTTTGGCGTATTTAATAGCACAACCGTAACTGCACGTCATTTGAACCGAGTTGTATTGCGGCTCGAACTTCTTTTTACATACTTTACAGGTTCTAGGCATTTACTTCTGTATTATTGTTTCCCTTTCTTTTCGTCAATATCGACAAACTAAACCGTTTAATGGTACTTTATTTGCGATAATGTACACTAAAAGTGTATTTAGCAGGTAGTTGTAGGTAATAAGCCTACTTAACTTCCTCACATTTTACAACCTTTTTCACTTCTCCAATAGTATCTCCTATTTCGTTATCGTGAAGAAATAAGTTGCTTTTAGTTAAAATGTGGTTAAATAACCAATCTCTTTCTTCTTTGTCGTTTTGGTTTATAAAGTTATCCCCCAAGTCTATTTCTAATTCTATTTTAATTTTCATATAATTAAGTTTATCGTTTAATTTTCGTAGGCTTACTACCCACAACAAAGGCTATAAAACATTAAAACGATTTCATAGCCAAACCGTTAGTAGCTATCATCTGGTTCGGGTATTCTAAATAATAATGATTCTTCGTACATTCTTTTGCGTTCGTCTTTTACCTTTTCGTTCCCTGCCTTATTTATGCACATAAATACCACTAAAAGAAGCCCAAGAACCAGACACCCGATAAGCGTCCAGTCCTTTAAGCTATTGTGGTTAGGGTAATTCATTTTAGAATGGTAAATCATCTTCTTCGTTCGTTTGGGTTGGTTGTGGTTGGTCTTTTCGTTCGGCTAGTTTTACGTTTCCATCCGTCCAGATTACTTTACCGTTACCAATGTATTTACGTGGGTCTTTTCGTTCGCGTTCTTCTTTGGTTTGTTCTATCCACATTGCTACGTTTTGCCCCCATTCGTTCGTTTCGTCTTGTACGCTAATTGTATAGTTCTTATACTCTCCGTCTTTGCCTTTAATTGATAGGCTGATTAAACTGCTCATATTTATTTGTTTTTAAGTTCGTTTACAAATTTCTTAAATTGTTCGTTGCATAGTGCGTAACGCTCTAATATTTCAACTTCTTTTTCTTCTTCTCGGTTAATTCGTACCGTTGTTACTCGTTTGGTTACTGGTAAATGGTCTACAATGTGTAAATCTTCGAGTTCGTACCCTATTAAATCTTCTGGGGTGTTTACTAAACAATAATCTATGTACGCAACATCTACACCATAAAGTAACATATACATTCTTACTTGCCAATCGTAACCGCTTTTTTTAACTGCCTTTACTGCATCTTCTAAGAAGAAAGGGAATGTAGATACACTCCAACTGCTTTTAATATCTCTTACATGGTCTTTGGTTAGTATGTCGCATTCACCTGTAAAAGTATCTGTATTAATTCGCCCTTCGTGTTTCGTGTAGTTTGTAAATAGCACTTGGTTTAATAACTCGATAGATTGTTCCTCTACTTGCGTTCCTTTCTCCATGTACTTATTACTAATTACCTTTCGATGACCTAAAACGGCTTCTATTGCTTTCTCTTTAAGCCAAGTTAGGGTTGTTTCCCCTAACGGTTGGCTTTTAGTTCTGCTTTAGTCATCATCTTTGCGCACTCGCTCGCTCTAACTATTAGTTCCATTTGCTTCGTTTAATCGTTTTGTTTGTTCAGGTGTTAACTTGAAGTTTCTTGATACAGTTTCAATCGTCGTGTTACCTTGTTGAACAGCTTCTAAAGCATTTTTAAACCGTTCTTCGTTTAATGTTGGTAACTGTTTCTTAACTGGAACTGATGCGTCTTGGTCTAAGTCTTCACCAGTAGGTAACTTGTAAGCGTTCAACAATGCGTATTTACGTGCGTACGTAGATGCTTTACCAAAGCCTTTATCTCCAGTATCTAAACCACGACCATAAGAAACAACTTCTATTTTTTCATCAATCTTATCTAGGTTTACTATTACCAAAGTTAACTTTATAATTTCGACGTAATACATAACCTCCTTACCTGAATTATTAACCGTTGATATTTCTTTGTTTTCAACTAATTCAATCTGTTTAGCGTATGAATGCAAGCCATACTTTTGCTCGGCTGCGTTTATTTTTTGGGTTACGTTGTTATCTGAAACCGCTTTATAAGCAAAGTTACCTTTACCAACGGTCATATCTTTTGATATATTTTTAACCTCGCTTGTTACTAATGACATTCTTTGAAAAATGTTCATTTTAGAAATGCGCTCCATTTCTTCTTTTGTTAGTTCTTTCATTTTGTTTTGTTTATTAGATTAAATTTATGATTCCAGCTTCTACATAGTCAATCTTTACTACTTCGATTGTTCCTGTACCTTTGCATTGTTGACATTCTACATCTACAAAGCAACCTCCGCAGCATTCGTTTGACCAGTTTCTGCAATCTCTTACTTCTTGTGTGCCGTCACCGTGGCACTCGTCGCATTCAATAGTAATTGAGTAATCTTCTAATTCGTACATAATTAATTCGTTTATACAAATATAATAAAAATAAATAGTTTAAACCAAATTAACGCCAATTAAATTTTATGTCGTCGTTATCGTCTAGGTCTAAATCGTATCTATTCAATGCGAAGTACTTTACATTTTCCTTTAGATTCTGCATATCTTCGTGAGATATGTCTTTTATACTTATATGTTCGTCACCAAACAACAAGAACTTTAAATATGCGTCTAAGGTTTTAACGTCTGTTTGGTTGTCTTCGTAGCGTTCATTGTGTGCTTCTACTATCCTTTCTAGAAAAACACCTTTATAGAGTTTTATATCTCCTTTACTTGCTTTCGCCATACTTGTTTATTAAGTCGTGCTTTTCGTCCAGCTTGATTAGTTCGGCAATGTATGTACTAAATCCGCGATTCTTTCCGTAAATCTCTAAACATCTACCCTTCCCAAATTTAATCGTTGGCTCTGGTAGTGTTATCGTTACTGTTTTGTTTTTGTCGTCTTTCTTTGGTCTTCCCATTATTCTATCTTTTTAGTTTTTTGGCATTTCTATTTCGTCAACTCTTACCCAGTGTGTAGCATAAGTTGATAAATCTGGGTCTTCTTCTGAATAATATTCATGCCATACGCTTTCTCCATCTGTTAAAAGTAATTCAATACTACATTCCATAACGTATCTATCTAGTACTTTCTTAATTTCAAACTTTGGTTCTTCATCTGTTAATTTCTTCCAGTTCATAATTTAATTTTTATTTTTTCGTCAATTACTAACTTTATACAAAATCCATTTAAACGGCTTTTGTTTGGTGGTTGTACACAATTAAAGTCTATTATGTATTCTATGCATACTTACCGCCTCATCTCCATGTCCTGCAATAGCTAACTTATTAGCCATATCAAAGACCATAGACTTAAACTGTTCCCGTTGGTGTACAACATCAGGTATAGATAATTTTTTAACTGCCGTTTGCATTAACTCAACAACCTCGGCACAATTATAATCTAGTTCGTATATCTGCTCATCTGTTGTACTTGCCGTGTAATCTTTTACTATTTCCTCTTCTTGTTTATAATCTTTCATTTTAGTGCTTTTAAACCGTTAAAAATCTATCGATACCCATAGCGTTAGTAATCAACTGTTAGTTAATCTTTGCTTTATTCTTTCTCTAACTATGTCGTTTTCTTGTTCGCTAAACTCGTAATCGTTCCAAAGGTCAGAGGGTATGCCGTCCCATGCGTTTGCGTAATTAGTCACTTTAAAACCTCGATAAATACATTCGTTGTATAATTCCAAGTAACGACGAAACAGAAACTTTTGCTTATCGTAAAAGAACTTTACGTGTCCTGTTCCTAACTTAAATACTTTCGGAATACCTTCTAACTTTGCTTTACCGCTTGTAATTGTGTTAGGTATTCGTTTAATCTCTCGGTGTTCTGCTAATAAGTGCTTACCTGTTAATTCTTTTACTGGAATGTTTGCGTTTATTCGTGTCATAATGTTTCGTTTTCTGTAAAAGTAAATATTTTAATTAAATTAAAAAAGTAATTATTAATATTTTATTGTTCCCAAATGGGGAACTTGTCTATTCCAGTTGTTAGGGTTTTGTAATTCTTCGTAAACTATCGCGAGTTTGTTCTTTGCGTTTAGTGCTAACTCAGACTTTTTAGGGTTCTTTTTTTCGTCGATTAACGTCTGTATTGTATCTAACCACATTAAACACGTTTCTTTTAGATTGTACTGTACTATCCTATCTCCGTTTATCATTTCGGGTAGTTCGTCGAGGTTAGACGTAAACCACTCTTTTAAGTCTTTGTACAAATATCCTGCTTCGGGGTGTTTGGTTAGGTTAAATTCCATATTTACGCTTTTGTATCAAAGTACCTCGCATTAAAAAGTACTTCTTCTGTTATTATCAAAGGAATGTAATTTACAACATCATCGCCCAATTTTAACTTATCGTTGTTCTGTTCCTGCTTTTTCCAATAGTCTTTATTTTCATCGAATAAGTTTCTAAAGTCGTTTATTTCGTTCGTCGGTACGTTCTTTAATAGTTCCTTTCCTAATACGCTACGTTCGTAAATAGTCAATTCCTGACCATCATTGTATTTATGCTTTGCTTCGCTTAAAAAAGATTGTATCTTTCCTGCTGCTTCGTATCGCTCTGCTTCTTCTCGTTGCATCGCATAATGCTCTGTTTTTATACGTTGCTTTTTACCTGCATAACGCTTTAAAACTGTTAAAATACTATTCGCGTTTAAGTTCCATTCCTGTTTTATTTCTTCGTCGCCATTCGTTACACGGTCTAAGCAATAATGTATCTCACTTATTGATAGATTACCGTATTCCTTTTTAATCTTATTGGCTATCGTTGTAGTTATGTTCTTGTCGGGTTCTTTTCCGTGATACTGATTCGACCAAGTACGCAAAGTGTTAACCAAGTGAGGAAACCACATACTACGTTCTTCTTGGTTCATTGGCTTTGGATTCGTATAGAAGAAGTCAACCGCTACACTTGTAACGGTTATACCCTTTCTTCTTAATCGTTCTATTAATTCGCTGTTGTTGTGCATTGTAATTCGTTTAATGGTGTTCGTAAACTTTCGACCAAGTTATTAAATTGGTTGCCCTCATTCAAATTAAAATAACTTCCTGTAGCGTCTAACTTTCTATCTATTTCCTTTTGCAAGTTGTTTGTTAACTGTTTAACCTTTTGAAAATAAATAGGGTTTCCTTGTAGTTCGTCTAACTGCTCATTCAACAACTGCATCGCTGCTAGTATCTTTACTATTTCGTTCATATCAATCTATTATTTGTGCGTAAACACCGTAAAACATTCTAACTTTATCTACTGCTTCTTTTCTGGTTTGAGCGTACTGTAAATAAGTACGCCCAACCATATCAATTAATTTAAACCTTTTCATTAACTTATAATTTAGTTTCTATATTAATGTTGTTTAATTGCATATCAATAAATTCTACAACTTGCGTAAAATAATCCATTTCCCTTACATCCATATTTCCACATATATTAGTAAGAATGCTTTCACTTATTTTTTTATAATCGTTGCTATGCTTTTTTAAATCTTTAAATTCTTTGATATTAATTTCATTAATTTCATCTATTTTATTACATAGTAAAAAATTTAAAATTGTTATCGTTATTAATTTTTGCTTATTTATATTTTCCATTTTAATTTTAATTATAGATTAATACCACACATTTCTAGACAGTTTTTGCACTTACCAAAATATGTTTTTTTATTGTATTTGCTTACATAACATTTCTTACCTAAGAACTTAGTTTTATGTATGTTAATTATACCTTTCTTTACAAATTGACTGTTTTTATAAACCCTAAAGACAGTATCTATTACGTTTTCATTTTCTAGTAGTTTTTTTTGAATTTTCAACCTTTCTAACCCTTCGTCATTTTTCAAATTAAAGTCAGCTGTAATTACTCTTAAAACACTTTTACAATAAGGTTTTAATCTTAAATACTGTTCATAGCAATGGTTAATTAATTTAATATCGTCTAGAGCTGAAATTGATGTATTAATACAAATATTGTATTTTTTTATTATAGCAAGTTGTTCATCAGTTAACTTATTCCAATGCCTAGTTATTATTACAATTTGTCTATCTTGATAATCAAATAGTTTTAATTGTCTATCTGAACATATTTTTTGTATTATTTTTATTGTATGTTCCCAATTATCACTAGGGTCACCATTAGTACCTATTCTAATAAATTTTAAATCTACTTTTTTTATTTTATTTTTTATTTCTTTTAGATGTTTTTCATTATCAAAATCTCTCAATACTAATTTACTAAAATCGTAACCGTATTTTTTTGCTGTACGGGCTGCATAGCAATCACTATAACAACCCTTTTTATCTTTTTTAGTGCCACCAACACACCCTAGGGTAGTGTCTAATGACCATATTCCCCTAGAGTTCTGTGTAAGTGTAATTGATTTTTTATACTCCCTCATATTATAATCTTCCAATATTTGGGTATAATTCTTTTATTTTACTCATATCACCTTTGTAAAACATAAAGATTTTTTGGTCAGCCTTTGGATATTTTCTGTTGTGCAGAGTCTTTTTTGCTTGTGAAAATCTTGTAAACTCACTTTCAAGGAAAATAATTTTATTGTAAATATGAAGCCCTTGATTTTTAAAAAATAGTTCGTGTTCAGCTTCTACACCATAGTAAGCACCTTTTTTATCTCTGCTATCACCTGTCATGACAACAAAAAAAGTATTATCCTTCATTTTGCTTATAGCGTTTTTGTAACCCTCAAATAAAGTATCTCTAAACTCTTCATATGTACCTAGATGGTTTATTTCTCCCTCTGGTGGTAACCCATCATAATCAACATATTTTTCTACTCTGTAATAAGGTGGACAGCTAAAAACTAAATCACTTTCTCTTTCTGGAATATATTTTGACGTGTCGGATTTAGTCCACTTTACATCTTCAAAATCACTGCAAATAGCATTATTTGTATCACATTGGTTTTGTCTTATTTCTGATGACTCGTAAGAAAATCCACATCCACCAGCAACAAAACCCATTTGAACACCTCCACCAAAAGGATTATAAATATGACTGCCCCCTTTTGGCATACAAAAACGAGCTATAATTTCACATGCTGTAGGGTCTAATACAGATGCGTTACCATTCAAAGACTTTTTATTATTGTGTACTACTTTACCATCTTTAATTTCATTCTTTGACAAAACAACATTAGAAAACCCTTTTGAACCTTGCCAACATCCTTCACGACTTGCAAATTTAGGGTTTGGTACATTATGCTTTAAACCAGCATTTTCTATTTGTTCATTCCATTTTCTTTTGTTGGCTAACCATAGTCCAGATGTAGACTTCCATAGATTAGTCATTGCTGTATGTGCTAACAGCTTCATTCTTACTTGCTCTGGCTCTCCATAGTACATGTATTTGAAGTCGTTTTTATCTATATTTACTTTAAAACCTATTTCCTCAAATACTGAAGGTTTTTCTAATTTATGCTTTTTTGATACTGTCATAATCATTGGGTATCCATAAACATTACCCTCAATTATTTTATTGACCATCTGTTGGTATATATCAACATCTACAAACCTTGGATACATTGCTGATTGCAATAAACAGTATTCTTTAGCTTCATGATTTATTTCGTAAGTAAAAAAACCTGCAAACTCATCATTTATTTTTAATATAATTGCGCTGTGAATTTGCATATTTTTACGTGCTGCCCTGTATGCTATTTTATCCTCTATTGCAAGTTTTGCCACCTCTTCTTCGTAGCCAGAACCTATGACAGATTCTACATTAAACATTTCTACTTTATCAGTAAAAAGTTTTGCCTGTTTTGTTTGTTTTGTTTTCATAATTTATTTGTTTAATCGTCCCAACCTGCTCTTTGTCCTGCGGTTAGTCCTTGTTTGTTACTTAATTTGTTTCGTTTCGTCCATGTTACCAATCTACGTGAAATATTGAAAGGTTGGTTTTTAGCCATTTCAAACCTCATCTTACGTCCTTTCTCGTTGTGTTCCGTCCAGTAGTAAAAGAACTCGTTTAAAATATCTCTACCATACTTTTCTAAAAAAGGTTGTAAGGAATTTCTAAATTCCGCCTTTCTAGTATTAATGTCTTTTACTTTTACTTGTTCTTTCTCTTGTTCTTCTTCTTTCTCTTTCTCTTTCTCTTGTTCCGAAGGGTCTAGCGAAGCCCCTACCGAAGCCCCTTGCGAAGGGTTTACCGAAGGTGTTACTATTTTCTTACGTTTCTGCACGTCTAAAAAGCCTTTCAAACTCTTTTCTATACTGTGTTTCTGTGATACGTAAGCAAGTTTGGCTATACCTTTTAATTCGGTTTCTTTTCCTTCGAATTGCATATTACAAATAGCTTCGTGAAACGCTACTTTATCAGCATCACTTTCCAACTCTTGCCAAACTTCCCAGTAAGAACGAAGATAACTATACCCTTTACGTTCCATAAATTAAATTATTAGTTATAAAAAAACCCCGACAAATCCAGTGCGCTTCACTTCACTTTCATTATCGAGGTTAATAACTTCTTTTGTTCCTATAATGTGAAGCGGGAACTACTACAAAGATAGTATTATTTTACATATCTGCAATTTAACTATTGTAATCTTCTGTTTCTAATTTTTCGTTAATTTATCAAATGCTGCTTTCGTCGATTCCGAAGGGAACACAAACTCTTTAATATCTTCTTTTGTTAAAGGTATGCTTTCGACGTTACCCACTTGTATTAGTTCTATTGCGTTTTCTAAGTCTGTTAAACGTTGGTCGCTCCAAAATTTTTTTTCGTCTAATATTTTTTCTTTTAAATACTCGTTAAGTATCTTTTCCCTTTCTTCTAGTAGTGTATTTAGTGCGTAATTCATAATTGATTCATTTTACATTTATAAATATCTCTTTTGAAGTCGGTACGGTTTGCAATACCTCTATTACTTCGTGCGCTTTGTTTTAAGCGGTTCTTTTGTATTTCTGCTTGTATTGTGTTTAGTGCGTTATTTAAAGTCGCTTGAAACGCTTTATTTGAGTTCGTCGAAACTTCCAAAGCCACCTTGTTAACATCTGCTGGATTCATACGAACATACCTAGCTACTTCTTTAGGTAGTAAATTCGACATAAAACGATAGCAAAATATTCGTACTTTCATAGCTTCCGAACGATTAGTAAAATAGCTGTCTACTACTGTATTTATTTCGTGAATTGTCATGGTTGTTATTTTAATGGTTCTACTTTTATTTGTCCGTTGTTTATTAAGTGTAATATTCCTTTTTCGTCACCCTCTAAACTTTCAACCGTGTATTCAACCTCTTTTATAGTTTCTTCGTCTTGGTAAGGCTCTAATTTATTGCCTAGTGTTTGAGATAAAAACGAAATTCTTCCCGTGCTTTCCTGCTTTATTTCGTCGATTAGGTGACTAAGTACATAACTTACAGTTCCTTCGTTTAGGTCTAGCAACTTACAAATCTCGCCAAGCTCTACCCTACCGTTTAAGTATAACAGTTTGAGCATATTCTTACATACCTCGCTTTGATACGGTGTAATCTTTTTACGGTTACTTGGTTTCATCCTCTAAGTTTGTAATACCGTTATTGTGTAACCATGCTTTTGCTTTGTTCTTTGCTTTTACTGGGTCGTCGTCTTTGAACGTTTCCAATATAGTCATAGTATAATTTGGTGTACCTTCTAATACATGGTTGTAAATAATGCATTCCCAAAACTGACCGCGTGGCATTACTTCTAATTCAATTCGTGTTTTAATGTAAATGTTCATAATTGTTCGTTTTTGTGTTTCGTTTGAACAAATATAACTATTTACTTTTATTACTTCCAAACTTTATTGAACTTTTTTTTATAAATATTTTTATTAGACACAAAAAACCCCCGAATTAACGAGGGTAATTAAACGAATCAAATTATGAACATCCCAGAATTGGGATTTATTGATACTCAAATATAATTATAATAATGGGAATTTACGAGAATCAATAGATTTAATAACTCTATATGTTCCATCTTTTAACTTCTTACGTTTAAACTCTAAGGTAAATAGACGACCTCCTAACGGTTTTGGCGGTGCGTTTCGTTCAACGTGCCATCCCTTTGCACCTGTTCCAAACTCCTCTTTATAAGTACCGCATACCGCTAAATGAATGTCTTTATGTGTGTGGTATGTTTTCTTATTTGTCGTTACTAACGTTTCTCTTACGTCGTTGCGTGCTGAGTTTTCGTGAATATGGTTTAAAGTATATAAATCCATTCCCTCTATCATTTCGAGCGACCTAGTGAGATTAATTGCACCCTTTGTAACTATTCCACCACCGCCAGAGCCGTGGAAAAACTTGTGATGAAAAGTACATTTTGCGCTGTTGTAATCTAATGCCCATACTATCCAGCCACCGTAACCGCTTATTTGTATATCTGTATTATTTACAAAGTTCATTTTTTCGACAAACCTCTTTAATACGTCTGTTTCTTGGTATTTAATTATTGTAGTTTCGTGGTTTCCATATCCCACCACTTTAATAAGGTGTGCGTATGGACTGAAATACTTTACCGCTGTATCAACGATAGAATCTAAATAGTGTGAATTGTTGTGTTCTGGTCGAATGTCGCTTTTGTTTGAGCGTCTATCTCCCCTGCCTTGCATTAAGCAGAACAAATCCCCATTGAATATAATAGGGATTGAATTTTCTAAACAGTATTTTAAATGCTTGTCTAATAATTTACGGTCGCATTTTGGATTATCCCAATGCACGCAACCAAGTACAGCCATTTCAAGTCTATTACCTTTTGCAGTAATATGGTGTACGTTTTCGTTTAACCTTTTGATTTTCATATTATTTAATAATGGTTATACCATAATAATACTAATTTTTTCTTTTGTTATGTAAATAAACGATGTACAATAATGCTGCGAGTACTGGAAGCCAAACGTACCAATAAGATTTTTTAGCCTTTTTCTTTTCGATTTTATAATCTCGTTTAGCTTTCTTTTTTGCTTCCTTACGTTCGTGCTTTGCTTCCTTCTTTTCTTCTTTACGTTCCTTTCGCTTGTCCTTCTTGGTAATGTATCTTATTTCGCCTTCAGTAGTGATGTATTCGGTTAACGTTACAACCTTTTCAATAAACACCGTGTCGTTGCGTGTAAACGTCTTAACTTCTGTTATGGTGTCATGTATTACCGTTGTATCGTTCGTGAACGTAGCACCCTTATTTATGGCTTTCTGTTGATGTTTTGCCATTCGTTCTATGTGGTATTGCGCTTTGCACGAAGCAAGGCAACCAACCAAACCAGCCAAAAGGATAATTAATATGTTTCTGTGTAATCTATTCATATACTAAACTCTTTTAAAATTATAACCGATACCGATTTTTGTTTCCTTGTTAGTTCAATTATTCCGTTGTAATCAGGTCGATAATTTAAAACAATACAACCATACGACCAATTGCCTATCCATTTACGCAATAGTTTGTCGTGCTTGTTATAAGTAGCCGCGTGAATGTTAGTGTACCACATACCTTTATAACGTTCTCCGTACTCCTCCGCTATGCTGTTACCGTTACCATCACGAGTTGTATAGATTTCTTTTACTTGTCGTAGTGCTGGCATCTTACCTGCGTGCAAACCGTATGAAAAGCAGTCGTTCATCCAAATATTACTACAAACAACCGCAGCACCTTTTGAATTGTACTTTTTAAATCCACCTTGAAGGGCTGGCAGTCCTGCCGTTGTGGTGCAAGTTGTTTCTTTTACAATGTTATTACCTTTCATTAAGTAAAATACATCGTTAAATTCGTTCGGCTTTTGGTCGTCTTGATTTCGACGAACGCACGCTATCCAATAGTCAGAAGGAATTTTTACGAACCCTTCACATTGTCGCGCTCTTGTTATTAGTTCTTCTGCTGTGTAATACATAATTCTTTCAATTTAATTAATATGTAATATTGTACACTAAAGGTGTACATATTTGCTAGTTGTACTTCATTAAAACGCCACTTCGTTAAGCACAACAATAAATAAACGCAATAAAAATTACTACGTTAGGTCATATATAGTATCTGCATACCCTCTAAACCAATTTCGGTCTTGTTTCCAGGCAAAATAATATTCTTTGTCAGTTGCTTTTTCATCTAATTGCTTAACATTTTGGCAAGTCATTCCAGTTAGTGCTTCAAGTTTTTGCACAAGAACCAAAACCTCTTTTTTACTTAATAAAGTATTTTCCATAATTCCGTAATTTTTAAAGTCGTTTATTCTAATCCGTTAGAGTGCATTAAAACGCACAATAACATTGTATAACACAAATACACTCACTAACAACCTATGCACTTTTCACCTATAGCTATTGCAATCCATAATCTTAGGCAAATAAAAATAAGTATTGCTATTAATATTTTGTAAAAATATTTTTTCATATCCGTTCGTTTTACTTGTGTTATACTCATCCGTTATAAATCAATACCTAAATTAAACAATAAAGCATCCATTTTGGTTTTAAGGTTGTCAATTGACATTTTAGAGTATGACACGTAACCAGCGTAAATACCTCTAGTAGTGTTATCTTTTGCGTTATCCATTTCATCTTGCTGAAACTTCAAATGCTTGTTTAACGTGTCTAATTGCTCGGACAAATCTAATAATACTCTTAATGTTTCTGTTCTATTTGAATCGTTCATATCGTTTAATTTTAAACAAATATAAAACTATTTATTAAAACAACAAAAGGAACTGTAAAGAATTAATCTTCTAAGTACTTATCTTTTAATTTATGTAGAATGTATTTAACAGATTCTAGACCGAAATAACCTAAGATAAAAGCTACTCCAAATTGTATGTCTTGCGGTAGGTTTACCAAGTCAAATACTAAAGGGGTAATGTAGTTCGCGACTCCACCACCAGAAAGGACACTAACCAACTTTTGCCAAAAGTTTAATTCTTCTTTTTTACCCATCATTACGAATGCTCCAAACATTCCAGCCACCACTAAAGCCAAATGAATACCAAAATCATCAAGGTACTTAAAAGCGTCTGTTATCGACTCCATTTGTTTTTAAATTTAATTGTTAGTAGTATGGTTAGGAAAAACCCTATATATTCGTTTAAATCAACTTCGTTAGGGTTAAAAAATAGTTCGTCAAGTAAGGCATTGAATGACGAAAGAAACACGACAAAGGCTACAAGTGACCATTTACCACGGCTCATAAGATAAATTGTTAATGTAAATAGGCAAAAAGATACGGAAGTTAAAACAAAATACACCGATGATGGCACATAAATTAAGAGGGTGCAAGCCAATATTTGACTTACAAACCCTCCTAATAATGTTATTTTTGCCCAATTATTCACTATCTACGGCTAGATTTTGGTCTACCACCGATAAAGTCGTACGTATAAGCTTCTAAATTATCTTGTATTAGTGTGCTTTTCCATTCTTCATTTATTGGAATTTCACTAATAGTAATATCCTCTGCGATATCTACATCTGTAATCGTCTGCTCTACCCCGTTACCATCTGTGTAAATTAATTTTGCCATTTGTTGTGTATTTAGTTTAGTAAATGTACTAATTTTTTTTATTGTCTTGGATATTTTTCTAAATACTCATCTAAAATAGCTAAGTATTTGTCTTTTAACGCTTGAGGAAATAATGCCGTGGGTGTCACACCGTTTAACTTTGTTCGTGCGTGGTGAGGGCTGTTAATCTCTAACTTTACAAAAGTAGAATCGAGCAAGCCAGTACCATCTATAAACTCAGAAATTAAACTCTCCGTGTCTGCCATGTTTAATGCACCCGCATCAGATTGAAACTCCAAAATTATTTCAGAACAAAATATTTCGTCATATCTTTTATAAGCCCTAATGTTATGACATACAGGCGTAAAGATATTTAAACTTAATGCAGCGTTAAAATCAGCATCTAGCATATATTCGTACACATAATCACCAGTCGGTTCGCTTGCGTTTACGTCCTTTTTTAATAAACTATATGTATCAGCACCAATTGTTCCATCTAACCTCATAACTTGCGGAGAGTTAACCTCTCCACTTGTTATGTTTTTCACTATAAAAAATCTTTTTTCTGCCATTTTTTCTTTATTTATCTAGCTACAAAATCGCTAGCAGTTCCGTTAATTAAATTACCTGATATTACGCCTTTAGTACCTGTAACCGCTGGATATGTGTCTTC
>Ga0129348_1000047_pt1 | contig 35382 bp, 28 predicted proteins | sample CPBDNA_4_FD_94424 | JGI IMG/M metagenome (GOLD analysis project Ga0129348, IMG submission 94424) | Freshwater to marine salinity gradient microbial communities from Chesapeake Bay, USA - CPBay_Sum_27_0.8_DNA | ecosystem: Environmental > Aquatic > Marine > Coastal | place: USA: Chesapeake Bay...
TACAACACAAGAACCTACCACAACTCTTGAGCCCACCACAACTCTTGAGCCTACCACAACTCTTGAGCCTACCACAACTCTTGAGCCTACCACAACTCTTGAGCCTACCACAACTCTTGAGCCTACCACAACTCTTGAGCCTACCACAACACAAGCTACTACTACAACCGCCGAGGGACCACAAATAGAACCAGGACTGTATTCTTTTTATGTAGATGTAAGTACTGCAGGAGGTGTTTCAGCTTCATTTAAACCATACATAACGGGTGGACCTTATGTAAAACAGCCAAGCTATCCAGATAGTGATTACAGGGAATACCGCTGGGCAGATAAAAATACTTACATATTTATTCCAAATAGTTTTGGTACAGATGAAACAGGTAAATATCTCTGGGGCTGTAGAACAACACTTAATTGGTCAGTGGTTAATACTGGACATACAGAGTTGGATAAAGATCCACTTAATGATTTTGGGTGGAAATTTTATGATTTTGAATACAAGGAATAGAATAAAGTGCAATACATATCACTAGCCTCAGGTAGCGAAGATGATGCTGAAAAAATTCTAAAATTTAATCAAGAAAATAAAAATAAAATACCTAAAGAATTTGATCACGAGTTTTATCAAAAAACCTATCCTGATGTAAAGAATTTTTTCGCTCCATTTTGTTTGAATAATAATATTTCAGACAGAGTAAGGTTATATTTTCATTGGGTATATTACGGAAAAAAACAAAGAAGAATTATTCATCCTACGGTGTGGAGTAATCCTTCTGATATACAAGTTGTTTTAGAGAAAGACTGGTTTCTTAGAGACACATTAAAACATAACCCTTTGATACAAGATGGAAAGTTTTTTATTTCGTATTGCTCTACAGTGTTTAACAGAACCAAACAAGCAATTAGAAAGCTTAAAGATAATATTGAAAAACTTCAACCAGATGAACAAATTGTGCTTGTTGATTTTGAAAACAACAATGTTTTAATTGATAGAATTTATTCAGAAATAATACCAAAGCTAAATGAGTATAATAAGGTTAAAAATTTTAAATTTATTTCAGTTAAAGGTTTTAATTTTTATAATTGTCCTGTTGCTAAAAATATATCTCACTATTATTCAGATGGAGAGTATGTAGTCAACCTAGATATCGATAACGATATTGAGGGCATGAGAGAAGTTATATTACAACAAGTAAAAGAAAAAGAAAGTGAATTTATTTTACATCTATCTCCTTTGGATGCCCCTCTTACAGAAGAAAACCAAAAACAAAAAGATGGGTTTTCTGGTAGCTTTGGTAGAATATGTTTTAATAAAAAAGACTTTGTTTCATTAGCAGGATATAATGAAATGTTTCTTCCTATGGGGTATCAAGATTCTGATATTATTTTTCGCGCAATTAAAAAAGGATATGAGTATATTAATCGACCAGTTTTTACTCCACCAGAAAAAAACAAAAAAAGAATAACATACTCAACAAACTCAGAGATAATGTCCTGGGAAGATTGTAATGATTTTAATAAAAAGCTATCAAAATATAATATACAAGAAGGTAATTTGACAGCCGTTAATATACATAAAAATTATGATGCTTTAATTTTAGATGGAGAAAACTTAAAAGATATAAAAATTATTTATTTTAATTGTGCAAACAAAGGATTATCCAAAGATATTATAGGTCAAGTCAATCTAGGCGGAAAAGAAAATATTTACATAGATTTTTTAAATTATAATTTTCAGAATTATGAATTAATGTTAGATTTTTATTTTAAAAATTTAGCAGAAAACTTATTGTATGAAACCCCAGATATAATCACTAAGGTCACAAAAAAAATGAAAGAAGGAGTGTTTAAGTATGCTCAATCAACATATAGAAGTAAAAAAATTGGAGGAGAATTTTACGATAAGACTTCAAAACCTGGCGAAGGTATACCGATTAATGGAGACAGTGATAGAATATTAAATTTTTTTACAAGCGGCAGCTCGACAGGAGAGCCTTACCAATATTTTCATGATGCTAAATATTTTAGTAGACTACAAGATCAATCTGAATTTGGCTTAATTAAAAAAGAATACGGAATACAACAAAATAATATAAGTGTTTTAATGTTAATTAATTGGCCTGGTAGTCCAATCATAAAAGATTTTTCAGAAACACGAAAAAATTTTCAACAAGAGAATAAGTATAATAGCTTTAGTGCCACAGAGTTTGAAACAACTTTTGTAAATTATATATTTTACGAAGATATTGATGAATGGTATCATAGATTGCTAAATCTTTTAAGTGATAAATGCTTTGATATTGTATTAATATCAGCTTCTTATTTAAATTTTTTGGTAAAATATATAAAAAAGCACAACTTTAAGCATAAATTTGCTAAACTAATATGCCAAACATCTGAGTTCGTGATCGAAAAAGATTTTGAGTTTTTAAAACAAAACGGAAATGTCGAGCACACTAGTAATCACATGAAAAGCTGGGATGGAGGTGCTAATTTTTTTACATGCAAATATGGAACTTATCATTTAAATGATGCTTATAGTTTGTCTGAAGATTGGGGAGGTAAACTAGTGACTACAGATTATTTTAATTTAGTTTATCCATTTTTAGAATATTGGAATGGAGATATGTGTAAAATAGAAAAAACATATAAAAAATGTGATTGCGGTAGACACTTTAGACCTTTTCAGTTTATACGAACTCGAGATCTTGGAGTAAAAGGAAAAGCAACCGAAACAAGAAAGTTTATAGAGCAAGCTAAAAAATTAGATTTTTTTGAGAAGAAAACAGAATACATTCAATATGCTTTAAATATCATTTTCATATCTCTGAGTGAAAAATTAAGCATAGAAGAGCAAAATCAAATTCACGAAATTAATAAAAAAATTAATTTTAGATTTATTCTTTAATATGTGTAAAACTTTATAAGAATTATGAGCAGCGGAACATCAGCACAAAAAACATCCACAACCATAGATACTTGCGCAGTGCTTGATTGTAGTAACACTTGTTCTGATTTGTGTGTTGATTTTGCTTGTTGTGATACCACAACAACAGCAGGTACAACAACTACTATTTCCTGTAGTACTTGTGATTGTAATGCTGATCCTTGTGATCTGAGTGCAGCATGTTGGGAATGTTGCGGTAAGCCAACACAAAAGAGTGGATGCATGAATCCAAGTGACTGTGCATATGATGCTGATGCAACCTGTAGTATGCCTAGTGCATGTTGTATTGATCCAGAAACTGGAACTGTAAACTGGACTGGCGCCGAAATATCAGCATGCTGCACGAAACCAGATGGCAGTTGCGGAGGGGTGTCAGGATGTTGTAATCCAAATTATTGCGACAGAGATGCTATTGATCAAAATGGTACTTCTGCTGAAGATAGTGCAGGTGATGTTGATTGTTGTAGTGATCTTTATTGCAACGACAATGATAGATATCGTTGTGTAGATCCTAGTGCTTGTAATTATGCAATGGCTCATTCTATGATGATGCTTCCTCAGTATCCAAATTGGTGGTGTGTTAGAGCATCTCCTCCTGTTTGTGATTATAGTTGTATTACTACATCCCCACCAACAACTACAGGTCCAACAACAACAACAACATCAGGCCCAACAACTAGCACTACAAAAATTGGTTGGAGTTTAATTTGCGGGCAGACAGCTGATGATGCTTATTGTCTTAGAAGAGTTAATGCTGGACAGTTTAATGATGAATCTCTATGTGAAGCCGAGCTGGGCTTAGCTACAATAGGAGAATCTCTAACAGGTCACAATTGCAATTACACAACCACCACAGCTGGCACTTCAACAACAACTACAGGTGGTACTTCAACAACAACAACTACAGGTGGTACTTCAACAACAACCACGCTAGATCTTTGTGAGGATTGCGATATAAACAATAATTGCGGCTCAACTACAGACTCAGAAGGCAACCTCATATTTACCGCGAAGCAGTTATCTTGTAATCAGAATGGTTGTTGTTCATAAAAAATTTCATTTAAAATATTTTTTGTGTACTTAATAAGGCATCCCTCTTTCAATGACTAAAAAAAGATACATTTTTAATTATAAAGATAATGCTTCAATAAATGAAAATAAATCTTTAGATATTTTTTTAGAACAATCAAAAAAGTCAGAGAATATTTTTGAGTATACTATAGAAGCATCTCATTCGAGTGCTGCTGGTATTCGCGGAAGAATAAATGATGGCACTGCTTCAGCCAGAGATCAAGAGATTTATCAAAAATGGCAAGATCAATATAATGCATGTGGTCAAACATGTCCTTGTGAAGGAATGTCTGATGTAACATGTGGAATGTTTGGAAATCAAGGACCATGTCCAAATGGAACACCAGATTGTATGGGAGCATGTGATGGAACTGCTATTACAGATCCAGATGGTGCTTGTTGTCAACCAACTGATCTTGGTTGGGATGGAAGATGCTTTTCTTTTGACACCACAACCACTGGAGTTTGCGATATCACGGTTTGTGATCCTTTCCAGAAATGTTCGGAATTAGAAATGCAACAAAGTAATGCTTCTTTCCGTTCTATTGCTCTGGCATCTGCTGCTCATACGTGTCTAGAAAATGGCTGTTGTGCTCCCGATGATCCCACGACTACCACTTTAGATCCTTGTGAGGATTGCGATCAAGGCGACAATTGCGACGAACCCGCCACAAACCCAGATGGTTCACTCGGATTTAGCTATAAGCAGTTCAGTTGCCATCAGAATAATTGTTGTTCAGGACCGACAAGCACTACAGTAAACACAACTACAGGCGGCACCACAACTACAGGCGGCACTACAACAACTGATACAGGTAGCACTACAACAACACAACCTACAACAACAACCACACAGGATCCATGCATACAATATGATTGTGACAATAATTGTTACACGGGTAATGCTGATGCTACGATATGCTCTTATAATCTTTGTTGTCCTCCAACAACAACTACAGGTGACACTACAACAACACCTTTTCCTGGTTGTGTTGCGGCTGGTTGTAGTTTTTATACACCATGTGTAAATGAGACCAATTCAGATTGTATAGAAAATAATTGTTGCTTTAGTTGCGATAAGTGTTCGCATTTGTGTCAAGATCCAAATGATCAAAGTACTGCAGCTAAAGCATGTAGAGATGAGTTTGCGACTAGCAATGGTTATGGTAATTGCTGTGGAGGCAACACAACTACAGGTGGCACTTCAACAACAACTACAGGTGGCACTTCAACAACAACTACAGGTGGCACTTCAACAACAACTACAGGTGACACTACAACAACTACAGGTGGATATTGTTGTGACTTCTGCGCTGACAATTTTAATTTGAATCCCGAAGACTCAACAGATGAATCTGGATGTGTATATAATAATGGACCTTCTTGGTGTCCTTATACATCAGCTTGTAATTACAGAGGTCCTATACCATCAGGTGCTTGCAATTCAGGTTGTGCTATGGCTTATAAATTTGTATGTGAATGTCCTGAAGGATGTTACTATGATGCAGAAAAATGTTATAAGAAGGGAACAACCGATCTTTGTACTAACACATGTTAATAAAGTTAAAATTCAAAATCTTCCTCAAAGCTAGATTCCTCTGAATCTTCAACCTCAGAAGAAATTTCGCTACTAGAATTGTTTGTTTTTTTTATTTCTGATTTGGAGCCAAACTGAACTTTACCACAGTAGCCGTCTACATTTATGGTAATAGTATTGCAAGTAAACTCCTCACCGTTACTCATTTTTTTGGTATATTGTTTTGGTAGAATTTGAGCATTAGTTATAAAAACTTGAGCTCCTTTTTTTAGAAGCATACATTTTTCTCCTTCTTTACCCCAAACGTCTACAGAGAAGAATAAAGCTTTTTCGTTGTGAGGATTGTTTACCGCAATTCTGAATTTACAAACTTTTGTTTTAGGTAGATCTTTAAGCTCTGGGTCTGCCACTAGGTGACCTATGCAATGAAATTGATTTAAGTAGAATGCCATATTTTATTTTCCTTTCTCGTGTTGTTTTTGAAATTTTTTTAAATATCGATTGTGTATATTAATACAACCTTGAATACTAAGTTGAACTTCTTCGTGTTCGCCAACTTTTTTCCAGGGCATTAATTTGTTAGACTCCCCCTCAAAGTAGCGAAGTTGAAATATTTTTTTTGTTCTAGGGTCTTTTTCGTATTCAATTGATTGTAAGAATTTTTTAAATTTTTCATGATTTAAGCAATTAGAGTAATTTTCAGAGGAAGAATCGTATTCTAATTCTGTATTACTACAAGAATCATCGTCTATACTAAACGAATTAGATGTGTATGTCAAGTTTTTTTTGTAGTAATTATATTCATTATAGCAAATCCATTTCACTCGGTTCGCTAAGTAAGTGCTGAATTTTGAATTTTTATTTGGTTTATAATCTAAAAGAATCTTAAATATCATAGAATCTTTATCGCAGTAAAAATCCCGAACTTCACATTTAGTTTTGTATAATAATAGTTTTGATGCTGTTTTATAAAAAATTGCTGAATGTCTATCAGATATTTCTGCAAAATTTTCAGCGATGTTAATTCCTGATTGAATCTCAGAAATAATCTCATTGTCTGTCCTTAAGTTCTTCATTTATTATTTTTTGAACATAGGGTTCTCCTTCTTTTAATTCAGGTTTTTTGAATGATGGCCATTGAATTATATAATCAGCTCTACTTTTCAGTATAGGACAATTTTCTTTTTCTTCTTCGTTTATTGGATTGAATCCTTCTCTTTCTACATATATTACGTAGGAGTTTTTAAAATTAGATCTCAAAAAATTTATTTCATTTTCATACCTGACGTCGGTTATGAACTTGTAATCAGTATTAGGTTCTGATTCTATTTTTTTTGATAATTTTTTTATCCAATGATCTTTATCTATAGACCTAGCTAAGTAAGTTCCATATGCAACCATAAGTGGACGAATTTTTTCTTTAGTTTCGTCATCGCATTCAAAGGGGTTGATGTTAAAGTTTTTTTCAAGTAGAGGTTTTAACTCTTCTTTTATTTGATCAGCAAAAGCAAATCTTTCACATGTTTTTCCTTGGTTGGTTAATATTTTATTAAAAATATTGTAAGTCGTATCTTTGCCGCATCTGGCAACTCCACATATTCCTATTATCATGGCTGTATTATTTTTTTGAATTTTTTAGATAAATCATGCAGACCGATGTCCGAAAGAATTAAGCTAGTTGAAAATATTTTTGTGTATTCATCGCTGAAATTACTAGAAAAACCAGTTAAGTCTATTACTATAATTGCTGGAGATAGTTTAAGCATTATACCTTGATCGCTATAAACTTCCTCTAACCCCTTCGAGGCAGCCTCGTTGAATGAAGCAGCTTCAGTGACTACTTCCCAGTCAGCTGAAGTAACATAATACAAAGACTTAAAATCATCTGATTGATATCTTATCATATTTTTATGAAATTTAAGTTTAACATAAAAATACATAGAATGCAAGATTTTTTTATCCTTCGCGCGCGCATTATTAATATAATATATATATTTAGATTCTAGATAGTAATATATAAAATCAATATAAATATATATTAAAAAAAATCTTGATTTTTTTGAAATAGAATGTTATCATATAAAAAGATTGGCATCATTTAAATCACACTATTAATGAATATAAAAATTAAAAAAAGAAACGGAAGATTAGAGGAATTTAATGTAGATAAGATCAACGCCAGTGTTCAGAGGGCATGTCTGGATATAGATGATGTATCAGCTAGTGAGATTGTGCTTGATGCTCAATTGCAACTATTTGATAAGATAACTACTAGAGAAATAGATCAAGCATTGATTCTATCTGCTAGAGAGAAGATATACAAAGAGCATAACTATTCGTTTGTTGCAAGCCAATTACTTTTAAATACTTTATATAAAGAGGTGTTCAAGGAAGGAGTTACTTCTGACTTGTTTAAGCTTCAGTACAGAAAAAGCTTCATACAGAACATTCGCAAGTTAGTAAAAGAAGGGTTGCTCGACAATCGTTTATTAGATTTCGATCTACTGAAGCTTTCTGAACACCTAAGAATACGTAGAGATAAAAATATTAAGTATCTTGGATGTCAAATTCTTTACGATAGATACTTTATTAAATTCAATGATAAAATTATGGAAACTCCTCAGTCTTTTTTTATGAGGGTTGCCATGGGGTTATCATTAAACGAGGAAGATAAGAATGATAAAGCTATTGAGTTTTATGATCTTATTAGCCAACAATTATATACACCATCAACTCCCACGTTATTTAATAGTGGTACTACACATTCTCAATTAAGTTCTTGTTACCTTAATACTTTTGATGACAGTATTGATGGTATTTTTGATGGAGTCTGGCAAGAAGCTCGAAAATCAAAATATGCAGGTGGATTAGGTTTAGATGTAACTCCTTTTAGGTCCACAGGATCTTATATACAAGGAACCAATGGCAAGTCTAGCGGTTTAATACCTTGGTTGAAAATATTCAATGATACTTTGGTTGCAGTCAACCAAGGAGGAAAAAGACCAGGTGCAGGCTGTGCTTACCTTGAGCCATGGCATTTAGATTTCGAAGACTTCTTAAATTTAAGAAAAAACACTGGTGACGAAAGGTTAAGATGTCACGACATGAATACTGCTGCATGGATACCTGATGAATTTATGCGTAGGGTAGAACAAGAAGATGTTTGGTATTTTTTTGATCCAAAAGACACCAAACAGGAAGACGGTAAAACACTTCATGATCTTTTCGGTAAAGACTTTGACAAAAGTTACAACAAATTATGTCGCATGGCTGAAGAAGGTTTAATCAAGAACTACAGAGTAATTCCCGCTAAAGATTTATGGAAAAAAATGTTAAAAGTCTTATTTGAAACCTCCCATCCCTGGAACACATTTAAAGACCCTTGTAATATACGATACACTAACCAACATGAAGGGTGTGTACACAGTTCTAACTTATGCACAGAAATCACATTACACACAAAATCTTCCTCCTACAATAAAGGTGAAAAAACATCAATAGGTGAAACTGCAGTTTGCAATCTCGGGTCAATTAATGTCCTTAATCATTTAGATAATAATAATGAAATTGATTTTGATAAATTAAAAAATTCTATACATACAGCTGTCCGCATGCTTGATAATGTTATAGATTTAAATTTTTATCCAACAAAAGAGTCTTGCAAATCTAACTTACAACATAGACCCATAGGACTAGGGGTAATGGGGATTCATGATGTTTTGCATCTAAAAGACATAAGCATAGATAGTTATGAAGCGGTAGAGTGGAATAATTATTTTTTTGAATTTTACAGCCAACAAGCTATATTAGCTAGTTCTAATTTAGCAAAAGAAAGAGGTAAATACGAAACATACGAAGGCTCTTTGTGGTCGAAAAACATACTTCCTATTGACAGTTGGGCTAATTTACATAACTATAGGAATTCTAAAAATGACCCCTTATTAGAAAAAGGAGAATCTTTATCTTCCTGGGAAAATGTTAGATCTTCAATTTCTGAACATGGCATGAGAAACTCAAATGTTTTAGCTATTGCCCCTACAGCTACTATAGGTTATATTAATGGGGTAGAGCAAAGTATAGAACCTAATTTTTCTTCTTTATTCGTTTATGAAAACAAAAGCGGTAATTTCTATATCACTAATCCTTACTTCATATCTGACATGAAAAAAGAAGGCTTATGGAATACCGAAATAGCTAATATGGTTAAAGAAGCTGATGGAGATATATCATCTTTTTCTGATTTTTTACCTGCACAAATTATAAATAAATACAGAACATGCTTTGACCTCGATATGATGACCTTAATCGAATCAAATGCCGTAAGACAAAAATGGATAGATCAAGCTGTAAGCTTTAATATATACAATAACAGTACATCATTAAAATACCTCAATGATCTTTACTTCAAGTGCTGGAAATTAGGTTTAAAAACAACTTACTACCTTCGTAATAGAGCCGCTAGTAAAGTTGAAAAATCCTCTCAATCTTCTTGTAGCTTAGCTGCCAGAGCTAAAGGGGAGTCATGTGAAAGCTGTCAATAAATTTAATTACTATCTTAAGTTTCTAAAACTTAAGATGGTCAGTCTAGCTTCAATATCTAAAAATCATAATGAATTTTTATCATTACGAAAATCATTAATAGAAGAGACTAAAAAAAAAGTTTTTACTATAATTAATGCAGATTTTTTATCTTTCTGTATTTTTTCTAATTTTAATTTTTTTCAAAAAAAACACGATAAAGTAATTTTATTTACTAGCTTCTTTAAAAGTACTCCCCAAAGAAATGAAGAGCATTTTTTTTCTATAAATCAAAACTTAAACAATAACTATATTGACGAAGTTATTATTTTTACAGATAAAAACTCCTCTATAATACTGCCAAATAAAATACGCGATAACCTTAAACTTAAGATTGTTTATCATGAATCTGACATTACTTTTTTAGATTTTTTTAGTTATTTTAAGCAAGGTTACTCAAGTAAAGATATTTTTATAGTTGCTAACTGTGATTGTTATTTTGATGAATCTATAAAAATTTTACTTTATTTAGATTTTTCTGGTAAAAAAATATTTTGCTGCACACGAAAAGAATTTAATAAAGAAGGAATACTAAGTTATGCTGAATCAATAGATTCTTACAATATATACAGTCAAGAAAAAAACAACTTGGATTTATCTAGCAGTGATTGCTTTATACTACCTTTCGATTTTAAAGAAGATGAGATTCTATCTAAATCCTACATAGGGGATATTAATATTGAATTTAACTTTTTATCAAAATGTTTTATTAAAAAATATATAATTCAAAATATTTTTTGTTTTTTAAACTGTATCCACCATCATGAATCTCAGTTTAGAACCAATCATAGAAATACATTTAATAATTTCATTAATTTAATATATCCCAACAAATCATTAAACCCCGTTTCTGAGAAAAATTACATTTTCGGAACTTGGAGATTAAGAAATAAGTATAACTATATCGATAAAAATTCTGAATTGCAAGACTTCGGTGACTACCTACCATTAAATTCCTCTGAATTAATGTCTCTCGATAAAAATATTCACACTAATTTAATTAACCAACAAACCCTTTGTCTTTTCTACATATTAACAGGGCAAGAAATTAAATCAAATACCTTTTTTCGCTCGATTAGTTCTTTTTTTAATTTATTACCCTCACTAAAATATAAAGTTAAAATTTTTTGTTTTGTTAATAGTAACTTAACTGATACCGATTCGCTAAAACTTAAAATATTAAATTCACTCAAATACAAATCACATGTGATTGATATAGAGTTTCAACATTTAGATATTGATGCTATAGATGATATTTATATAAGAGATTTTAATGAATATAAAAAATTAGAAAAAAAACCCACACTAGGTCAATCTTCTGGCCCTAATTTAATGTTCTACAAAAGCATTACATTCTTAAAAAATACAGAATATAAAAATTTCTTACTACTGGAGAGCGATTGCACTTGTTTAAAATCTTATTGGCTAGACAACTTATTAAAATTTATCAGTTCCAATCATTTTACGATATCTGGCGGTAAATACACAGGTCTTAATAAATATAATTATGAACAATATTTTTCAGGACATATTAACGGATCTGCAATTTACTCGAACAGTGCCTTATTACATCAATACATATCCGAGAGCATATCCTTGATTAAGGATAGTTTAAACAAATCTGAGATTCAATGTTTACGTGAAAAATATAAATTAAAAGAAGCCATGTTTTCTTTTGATGTAGCCTTATTTCTTGTTCATAAAATTAACAAAAATCTAGAATCATACTTAGAAAATAATTTTTTTAGTATACTCACAGATTCATCTGATGCATTTATAACAAAAACAGAAGTATTAATTAAAAATAAAGATTGTATAATATTACATCAAAAACCTATCAACTAGGAATTATAATTTTTTTTGATTTCCACATTTCTTTTTTCCATCTATCATAGTTATCTTTGTAAATTTTTTGTCCTTCTACATCAGCTGGCTTGCCTATCATAGGCATGTATAGGTAATTTTCTAAATTCAAAGACATCCATACCCCCAAAATGTTCGGGCTTAAATAATTAGGGTTCTCTGATTCATCTGACCTAATAAGCTCTCCTTGTTTATTCCAACATTTTGAAAAACTCTTAATCAATTTCATCGCAGCTTTATTATTGACAGCCCACATATTTGTTCCATATATGTACCCAGGTTTAAGTCTAGGTGGAAACTTCATATAATCATGAGATGGTTGAATTATTTTATCTTCAATATGAGCACATAGGTTATATGAAAATCTTATTACATCCCAATTACTTTCTTTTATATTTTCTATGGCTCTTTTCAAGAATATATTATTTTTGCAGTTTTCAACTTCAGTATTTTCTTCTATAATTAAAGCAGATTTTATATTTTCTTCAATTATTTTTTTCGAAATCATTAATATTGCTTGGTTTACTCCTTGGCCAACAAAAACATCATTTACTTTATTTTCTTTTATTTGAATTTTTTGCTCTACAATACTTCCCTTAACCCCTTGTTGATATAAAGAAGATTTTACTTTTTGAATCTTTACATCATTACTTCCAACACAAAATATTGCATCAAATAAATCTAACGGGTGTCTTATATTTTTCATATTAAAATGTATATTTAAAAGTATCTATGTCTTTCTCAAAAACTTTTTGAATTATTTTTTTACTATTACCATTATAATAATTCTTATATTGTTTTTTTAAACTAAACTTCCTAGAAGAATTAATTCTCCAATCTCTATGTATATATTGAATGTCAAATTTTATTAATTTAGATATCTGAATTATTGCTTCAAAGATTTCCTCTTGTTTATAAAAATTTTTAATTACTACTTGATTATTAATAGATGCTCTGTCAACTATATTATCAATATATCCTTGATGAAAACTTTTTATATTTTGTGCGAGGAAACAATACTCTACAAACCCTTCGAAATTTTTATCTTTATAGAATTTGTGAAAGGATTTTATTTTTTCCAATAAGTGAACTTCTTTATTATTTTTTGTGATATAGTCGTATTTCCATCCACCTAAAAAATTAAACATTGAAACCACCCTATCCCACGGATTTCTTACAACTGTAAAACTTTCAAAGTCAGCGTGATTTATATTGTTTTTTGAAATTATAGATTCTATTTTTAATTCCCCAAAAACGTCATGCTCATCTTGATATTTTTTTAAATCTGTATTTTGCTGATAGTCTTCTTTGGTATTTGATAATATAAAATGCTTTATAAAAGTGCCAGCACATTTTGGATTATGCATGAAAATATACTTTCTTTTTTTACAATGCATTATATTATGAATTTTTTCTTAATTAATAACCTTATTATATCTAAAGATCTTTTGTTTTTTTCTGAGTTAAAATATTTAATAAAATCTTTATGCTTGTATAGATGTAAAAAATATACATCCTCAAAAGGCCCTCCGTTCCACTGGTTACCTAGTTTATGCGGAGCACATTCCTCAAATTCGTAAGATAAAAAAAGAATTAATTCCTGCTCAGTTATCTGCCTTTTATATATATCTTCAAAATTTTCATTAAACCCATATCTTTTTTTAAAAAAATTAACCCAATGTATGGGCTCTGGTATTCTGTTGTATATCTTCCTGGCTGCTGAATTATTAAAAAGCATAACTCCCGCATTAGGTAGTGCTTCGGTTATTTTTTCTTCATCTTTTATTTTATTTTTTTTCTTTATGCTAAAATCTTTATATCCCAGCCAATTTTTAATTTTCCATTCTGCCGATTTCAATGCATCAGGAAAGCCATCCACTTCCATATAAAAGTCTTGTGATTTTTTTTCTTCAAATATATTTTTTGCATCTTCTGATATTAATATATCTATATCTAAAATTAATCCTCTTTTATGTTTTGTTTTTAAAAACTCATGCATAATCACGAGCTTCAGAAAAATAATCTTGGTATATCTATTAAAATTTTCAGGAAAGTTAACTTTTTTAAAGTAATCAACTCCTATATATTTAAGATCTGCATTAATTTTATTAGCATATTTATAAATTGATTTTTTTGTATAATGGGTCCATTCAGGCTTTTTATCAAAAATATCTATTACATATATTACAAAATCACTCATACTGAAAGATGTTTAGATCTTCATTTTGTAGACCCCAATTACCTCTATTTACACCTCTACTTATAAATTCTCTATAATAAATATTATTAGTTTTTCTTTTTCCAATAACTTCTCCGCTTTTTGTCGATACCATTGCTGCATCCACTCTATCATGGTATTGGTGGTAAAAGTCATTTTCTATATCTAGCCCTAAATTATATATAGGATTGTTTTTGCATATTCTATTAATGAATTCTATATCCATGTTATTCATATATATTAAATCTTCATTAAACCCCCTGTGTTTATTGTACAAATTTTTATGAATAACAATAGCGCCTACTGCTGCACCATAAAACTTAAATCTATTTTTAACACATGTATACTTATTAAAGTAATGATTTTCGTGTGTTATGGGTATTTTTTTATTTTCTTTTTGGTCCGTAACTATATTTAGAAAATTTTTACTTTGATCGGGTGATAAATCTCTTCTTCCAGAAAATGCTATCTCGGGCCATTGCACACTTACATCAACATGATATTCATTAAAAAACCAATTAATAAACCTATCCCCAACCAACGTGTCTTGATCTATCCTAATAAAAAAATCGCCAGAACTTTTCTTAAAACCTAAATTCATGGCATGTACCTCGGAAAAAGGCGAGTCTTTTTGATATTTTTTTGAGATTACATTCGGAACCTCTACTATTTTTAAAATTTTTTTAATTTTATTGTTTAGAATTAATTTATTTTTTAATGTATTTGATCCCCATTCCACTAATATACATTCTGAGTTTATATCTTTATTAAAAAAACTTAATCTTTCACCTAATAGATTTAATGTATTTGTTAATCTCCCCAATGAATCTCCGCAATAATTGTCGTCTCTACTGACCAAAACAAAAGAAGCTTTTTTATTCATAATTGTATATTAAAGATGCTTTAGTAGCATATATATGTTTTTTACTTTCAACCAAATGGGGGTTATCATCGTCAATATGATGAACCTTAATTATATTTTTCGCTTTTCTTCTCAAGAAATATTCAATATCAGAATTTGCTTGAGGTAATACATCACTATTTGATTTAAATTGAAAAACTTTTTCTTTTAGAAATATATACCTTTCTTTACTAGATGTTTGAACATAAAAAACTAAGCAAGGATTTAAGATTTTTTGCTTAATCATTTCGGATGTGATTAATTTAAAATTATATTCAGAAACTGATTCTTCTATTACATAAACTAACCTTTCAAGCACATCATATTTTTGTATTTTTTTTATAAAATTATTATTACTCACCACTATTAATAATAAAATCGTAAGTTTTTTTTTCAAATTACCTTAAGTTGTGTAATACTATTCATGCTTATACTTGGTCTTTCAATCATTGCCGCTTTATTTATCTCCATTATCGGTGCATATTTTAGTATTCTTGGTCTAGCGACTATATTTCCAGGCTCTACTATCTCCGTTGTAATTATGGGTATAGCTTTAGAACTTGGTAAAATTATAACGGTTTTATGGATTCACAGAAGGTGGAGTAGTACCAATTTGCTTTTAAAAATTTATTTTTCAATAGCTGTTTTAATTTTAATGTTTATAACGAGTATAGGAATTTTCGGCTTTCTTAGTAAAGCCCATATTGAACACAAAAACTCAGCTATAGAAGAATCTATAAAAATAGATAACATTAATTCTCAAATATCTAATGAGAAAAGTCTGATTGAACGACACAAATTACAACTATCCTCCTTAGATGCATCAAAAAAATCTTCAAGTTCCGATATCAATGACTTTATTTCTCAAGAAAACATTAGAATTGAAAAACTAAAGGAACAACTAAATATAGACATAAGTACTGAACAGTCTCGAATTTCTGAATTTCAAAACAGAATAGATTCCCTAGATGCAATTGTTATGCAAACTGAAAAATCTAACTCAGGATTATTTTCAAACAAGAAGAAAGCTTTAGAAGAACTTTCAAAAAAACAATCAGAAGAAAGAGGTTTTTTGCAAAAAAACATCATTTCTTGCAATGACAATATAAAGCTTTTTAGAGAGGTTTTTCAGAAAGAATATCAATTAATTTCAAGCAATATTAATGACCTACGTTCCAGTTTCTCTAGCTCTAAAAGTGAATTTGATGACCAATATGTAAAATTAAACGAAAACATTAAAACATCTCTTAAGACAATTGAGAGCTTAGAGATCGAAAAAACGAAATATGGTAAAGCAATATCAGATCTTGAAGCTGAAATTGGCCCCCTGAAATATGTTGCGGCTTTAATTTCTGATGTTTTTGGTTTTTCTATATCAAACGACCAAGCAGTCAGATTAATCATAATAATCATCATGTTTGTTTTCGACCCTCTAGCCTTATTGTTACTAATATCAATACAATCCTCTCTTTTAAACGAGACAGGATCCTTAAACCAAACATACAAACGTTTGTTTTCAAAGGTTAGCCGTAATAGTTCACCTCAAGATGAAGGTGTTAAAAAAGAATCAGTCAAACAAAAAGAAAACACCACCAAACCAAAAGAAGAATCTTTAGCCTCAACACAAATGGTCAGCAAAGACCTACCTCCCTCTAATAATGTTTTTCAAAAAATTTTATTAGCCGAACCAAAAGCTAAAAATAAAAAACTTCCCAAAACTCCAAACATTTCATCAACTCCATCAAATAAGCTACCAAATGCAGACAACAACAACCCAATAGTTTTATTGGAGCAAAAATAATTTTATGAAAAAAGCATTAATTACAGGAATTACAGGTCAAGACGGCTCTTACTTAGCGGAGCTACTATTAAGTAAAGGATACGAAGTACATGGAATTGTTCGTCGTAGTTCTGTGGAAATCAAGGGTAGAATATCTCATCTTCTTGACAACGAAAATTTACATTTACATTTTGGAGATTTAATAGATAGTGATTCTCTAACTTCTATTTTGTATAATACTCAGCCAGATGAAATTTATAATTTAGGAGCTCAAAGCCATGTTAGGGTGTCTTTTGATAACCCTTCTTATACTGGATTTGCTACGGGACTTGGAACACAAAATTTATTAACATCAATCTCCACTTCTGGACTTTTAAATAAAACTAGATTTTATCAAGCATCTTCCTCTGAAATGTATGGAAAGGTTCAAGAAATTCCTCAAGTTGAAACAACCCCGTTTTGGCCTAGGTCCCCTTATGGTTGCGCAAAACTTTACTCTTATTGGTTGACGATTAACTATAGAGAATCTTTTAATTTTCATGGCAGCAATGGTATTTTATTTAATCATGAGTCTCCGAGAAGAGCTGAAGAATTTGTTACAAGAAAAATTACTAGAGCAGCCACAAGAATTAAACTTGGTTTACAAAAAGATCTAAAATTAGGAAACCTTGACGCAAAACGAGATTGGGGATATGCCAAAGAGTTTGTTGAAGCTATGTGGCTTATGCTTCAACAAGATCAACCAGATGATTATGTTGTAGCTACAAACGAAACTTACTCAATTAAAGATTTCTTAGGTTTTGTTTTTGAATACCTAGATTTAGATTATCGTGAGTTTGTTAAGTACGACCCTAAACTTGAAAGACCAGCTGAAGTTGACTTATTAATAGGAGACCCAGCAAAAGCAAAAGCAAAACTAGGCTGGGAGCCAAAAACTTCTACTCAAGAATTAGCTAAGATTATGGTAGACTCAGACCTAAAACTAGCTCAACAAGAAAAATTACTTTTAGATCAAGCTTGATTTAGAGTATCAATAATACTTTGCCTGGGTATTACTCCATTTCGAACTTGGTATACAGAACCTTCTTTTTCGAAAACTAAAGTTGGTACACTCATGATTCTGTATTGTATGGCTTCATATTGCTGGTCATCTACATCTAATATTTCTATATCGTAACCCTCTGTTTTTAGCTCGTTAATAACTGGTCGAAACATTCTACATGGCCCACACCACTTTGCTGTAAAGTATTTTAATTTATTTTTTGACATATATTATATATTACTGTTTTTTTTAAAAAAATCTATTATACTAGAATAAAAATTTTTTTCTGTGTAACTCTATGTAAATATGTCTCGAGTTTCGTTAAAATCTTCCATCGGCAAGCACCTGGTCGAGTTTTCTACTTTCGGAGAAAGTGGTGATTCAGTTATTGACTCGCCAGTTGTAGATATTTCTAAGTATTTAATTCATACATTTCATTTTAATATTCACAACTCCAGTAGTGACTTGGCTTCTTATGCTGAAGTTTTAGTAAGTAATAACGGAGAAGATTGGTCTTCTATTTTTATTGCTGAAATTTCTGCAAATTCTAATGAAGCATTTCATTTTCATGATACATTTAATTTTTTAAAATGTAAAGTTAGGTTCTCTGGAGCTGGAAACTTTAGAGTCCTTCAATCCCATAACCCTTTGGCTAGAATTGCATCTCGAAGTAGTGGGATACCTGACCAAGATAAACTGCCAGATAGCTCTGACCCGAATTGCTCTCTTTGTGATACTTTTGATTGTGGTACAGATGAGTGTCCTTGTTGGTGCGAAACATGTAATTGCGAAACCACTCCGCCTCATATAAATACATCGACATCAATCGAACCTATTTTAAATTCAGTGTTTTTATCGAAAGTTTCATCTAATGACTTTCCTTATAAAATTTACAAGTCTTGCTCTAACGAAGATTCTTACAACATTGATAAAATTAAGGTCAATTTTATTGATTGCTCTAGTAACGCAATTAAGTTCAGCATAAAAAACGACCATGACTTTTCACTTTATATTGGTGATGTCTTAGACGGATACAAAGATTATAATATTGAAGGAAATAATTTAGATTTAATCACGGGTCCTGTTCCTGCAAATTCCGAAATGAATTTCAGTATACCTTTGACTAGTTCCAAAAATATATCTTTTGATTTTTATTTTACTAACGCTGAATCTGAAGTGATCTTTGGGTCTCGTATTGATGTACCTCACGAGCATGCGGCATGTGTGTCTGGCGATTTTTCTATTTTTGGATCAGTTCATCAAAACTGGTCTCCGATTTCAGATGCAGAAGTTTTGCTTTTTGATTCAAACGATAATTTTATCTCCACCCTTACAACAAAAGAAGATTTAATTAACTTTTACTTTAAATTAAATTTTGAGTCTTCCGATAGTTATTATATTATAGTTAACAAGCCTGATTATATCTCACTTAAATCAAAATTGTTTTCAATTAATACTGCTGGTGAATCTTATTATTTAGATTTACCAAGTTTGCAACCAGCTTCAGATTCTAACACATCTTATTCCTGTTCTCAATTCTCAAAAAACTATTATGGAGAAGAATTTTTTGAAAATCCTCCTTTGGAGCCAGAATTTAATTCTGAAATTAACAAAGATTGTCCATTCGATTTTCAGATAGTTAGTTATGACTTAATTGATTCCAATCAAACTATTGTAGAGTCTAATAGCGATAATAAAATAGTTGAAAATAAATTGACATCTTTTAATTACAATGTTTGTTATATTTGCCCTAACAATAATCTTACAAATATATCTACTGACTATAATGGATGTCTCGCTAGGAATGACCTGTTAATTTCTTCCCACGATGCTGAATCCTCTACTGGTTATAAATTAACTTTTTTAAATAAAGAAGGTTTTACTGCTTGCTGTGATTCAATATATGCGGAAGATGAGACTGTGGACATCACAGCTTCAATCTCAGAAGGTTATGAATTTGATCGTTGGTTTGGTTCTGATATTGCTGATCCCAATTCATTGTCTACATCTATAACAATGACTGAGAATAAATACATATACCCTATATGTAACAAGATTAAAGATCAGTTTTTTCTATCCGTTCTTTTTACCAAAGGAGGTTCTTCTTCTGGTTCTGGTCAGTATGAGTCTGGCTCCAAGGTCAATATTTCTGCTACACCTGATGAAGGCTTTAGTTTTGTAAGGTGGTATGTTATTGAAGACATACATGACCTAAGCCTTAGTATTCAGTCAACCGCAAACCATAACCTTGAAGACAAAATTACTCAATATTTATCTGAAAAAGATTATCTAATTGAAAATCCAAACGCCGAAAACACAACAGTAACCATAGAGTCTAATTTAACAATAGTAGCAAAATTTGTTTCGAATGCCTCGCAGGCTGCAGCGGCGGGTGATGAGTACTTCTCTCAATTATCTTCGGAAGAAATAAACCAATTAAAAGCTTCTCAAGAGTTTGATCAGGTCGGCGAAGTTGTGTATGTTGATCTTGAAGGTGGATTTTACGGAATTACAGTTGGAGAGTCTAAATACTTCCCCGTAAATATACAAGAAGAGCTTGCAGGATACTACGAAGGTCCTGGTCTTACAAATATCGATTTTACAGGATACTCTGACCCAGAATATACTTCATTTATTATGTGGGGCAAGCCTGCTTTTATAGAAGATTATGAAATTATAATAGTTGATCCAGAACCAATATTAACTTCTTCCACGGAAGCAGAGATTATTATAGATGATCCCACTTCTACCACAGAAGCTCCCGATATTATTGAAGAATATAATTCAACTTATGGGTCTACATACAAGTTTGTTCGATTTAGTAATGGCTTAAAAGTTTTACTTGATCCCTGGCATATAGACCCGCTCAATAACTACAATGAGTTTGTTGATATGTTTGGAACTGTTACAGAACCTAAATGTCAGCAAGTTTCTTTCAATGGGCACTACCCTCTCTATAAATGGGGGAGCTGCGCTCAGGAAAACAGCGCTCCAGGCACATACCCTGAATCATACGTACTAGATGGCAAATATGGCGGAGAGCTTTGGTATGCTTACCCAGGAGGAACTACTCTTTATTATGGAGATTGGCCTCATTACCCAGAAGACGACTCCACAACAACAACAACAACAATTGAGTAATGAACGACAATCAAATACCTAAAGATATTTATGTAGATTCTACCGCTGACTGCATTTCTTTTGCTGGGTCTTGTTATATAAGAGATTTTAATCAACTTGGTCCAATAACCCATGAATCAGATTTATTCGTTGAACTTGAAAACTGCATTAATTGCATTAGTGATCCTGTAGTCTTTGATAAGGGTAATACAATTTTAGTTTACAAAAATGAGTGCTTAGAGTTTAGCTCGAACGAATTAGGGTTTTATGGAACACTTAATCTACATACGGGGATCACTACAGTTACATACAAAATCAGTCTCACAGAAGATGGTTTTTCTTTAGAGGAACAATTTGTTGATTCTGGCTTTGCGGGAATTAATTATATAGAACCAGAAGTTTCTTTCGGCTCTTCAACTGTCTTCAAGTCTTGCGAGATGCAATATAAAATAGAAGCAACAAAAAATGATGCTGGCAAACCAGCTTTATGTTTCACTAAAGACCCTTACAATAAAAGTTGTAATTCTTTACTGGCTTTCACAACTTTTGATTTTGATCCTCAAGGGTTTCAAGACAATAATATACAAATTTCTAAACTTAGAGTTTCAGTAAAACCTACAAATGTATACAATGCAGATATCACACAGGATTTTGATTACTCAAACCCAATCGCCTTTGCTCGTGAACTTCATTATTTTATTGAAGAGCATTTTAAATCAGGTTATATTAGCATACAGTGTGATGTTAATTTAACGCAACGATCTTCAGCCCCACCAGGAACACTATTTTCAATTGTTTCTTTCTGGAGAGCTAATTCAAATTTTCCAATAGGTGGCTCTGATGTATCTATATCTTCAATCGACGAAGATGGTAATATTTCTTTAGTTCAAAACAACTTTCAAAAACTAGATGATTCAGATATTACTGTTAGTAATTACGACTTAGATTTATTACCTAATGTTTTAGATGATACTATTTATGGTCGAAACCAAAGCCCAAAATATTCTTTCGAAATTTCGCTCGACAATAATGAATTAGTTGATAATTTTATTTACGGAGATGATATTGTATTAACTTTTTTATATGACAAAGAGTATACATACAATACTCAAATGCATAAAAATATAAAAGAAGGATTACAACATATATCTAAATTTATTAATATAGATTTTCATAAAAAAATACATGGAGTTTATTCAGCGGTAGAGTATAATGAAGACACAAATACTATAGTGCTAGACGTTTGGGCTCCTTGTTCTTTTCACTTAATTAGTGAATGTAACTTAAATATTGTCAAAAATTCCATCACTGTCAAAAAAATTGGATCAAAGGACGTTGACTACCCTGCAGAATTATTAGGGGACTATAGACCTGACGGAGGAGCTTTTTCACTTTTAGCGCCAGAAGATTCTGAAGACTTGATAGAAGATCCTTTTTGGGGTCAATACATTATATCTTCAGATTCTTTTAATGATAAGCCTGTATATAGGCTAGAATCAGCTACTGAAGATGCAGCTTCTGCTCCTTCAGTTATATGGATAAACAATAAATCTTCTTGGATTTTACTTAAAGACGGTATTGAGACCACCTATAATTTAGGTTCTAGATCAACACCTTTTTCAGATACTCCTATAGGACCTCAGAATTTAATTTTTTCTCCTGGCTACAATGGCTTGCCCACTTTTTCAAACGGCAAAGGTTTTTATATCTTTGGTAAAGATATAAAATATGAAGACGAGTTAATTTCTCCCGAGTTTCACATTACTGATATAAGGTATAAAAAAATAGGTTCTTCGTTTACAATATCTCAGGATATTGATTTTATCAAAAAACTTTGCAAGTATTCGATACAATAAGTCATGGGACCGATTTTAAACACTATTATCGGAGCAGGCATTAAGCTTGGTTGCAACCTTCTTAACTCATGGTTGGATCAAAAACGACAAGATCAGCTAGCACTCGCAGCAAGAGATGAAGCTACATTAAATGCTTTAATTAGAGCCCAAGAGAAAAATGCTTCAGATCCTTTTGTTCAAGTTACTAGAAGAATTTTGTTTATGTCTATCACCTTTACTTTGTGTTTTTTAATGATATATTATGCTCTTAATCCGAATATTACATATAATTTAATCGTCCCAAAAGGAGACGGAGCTCGTTTTGGTTTTTTTAGTTGGATATTTGGAGCTAAAGACTGGGAAATTGTAGAAATGACAGGGGGCTTAATGCTTGCTTCTTTCATGGACTTGTGTTTTATGGTTGTTGGATTTTATGCTATACCTAGTAAAAAACGTTAGTGCTGTATTTTTGTTTTTCTTGATCTCGGGCTGCACCCATCTCAAAAAAAACAAAAGTTTTGAAACACCGCTTCAATCAACAATCATTGACCTTAATCAATCAAAAGCCTCAGCACCAGATTTGTCAGATTTGCCACTACCTTCTCCTTCGTATGTTTTTATTTTTATTATTTTATTAATAGTGGTTGCTTTTTTTACTTCTATAAGTTGGCTTATCAGTAAAAAATAAGGTTCTTAAACATGATTTTTTTGTGTAAACCTGAGTTATGGGTGTTCAACTTAATGTAAACTTAGCTAGGTCTAACAATCTATGCAGATCTTCTATGAGGGCTTCTGCAGAAAAATCGTGGAATGAACAAAGAATCAGTGGTCAAACTTTCTATTCTCAAGCTTCAGTTCACACCCCCATTCGAAAGAAAATTCATATTAAAAATAAAAACTCTTAGTTTTATGTCGGCGATTAATATAGATTATGTTTCATATAGTAGTTCCTCTAGCTACAATGCTTATGTATTTGAACAAAATTCTTGTCAAGATGGCTCTACTAAAGATACCTGTCCTCCACCAAAAGACATCGATTTATATGAACATAACAATGGTAATTCTGACACCGAAACATACTCCTTGCCAGAAGAGTCTCCAAACTACGTTGTAATTAATGGAAAATGCTATCAGTATAGCGGTGGCAGGTCTTCCAGTTTAAGTGATCAAATTCCTTTAGGCTCTTTTTCTGATTGCTCTGACTGTAAAACATCTCTAGGAAAATTACCCCACAAGCATGGGCTTAATGTTTCCAGTCCAATGTTAACACCTATCGGCTGGAAGTATCATCTGCTCTCGAATATTTTGGAAACAAGTGAAAAATGGATCAGCTCAAGAAACAACCATGTGTATGGTATTTTGAATCAATCTAAAAATATTTCTTTTTCAAATTTTTACTTAATCGACTCCGATGGTAATATTGTTTCGGAATCCGCTTACTATAATCTGCCTGATTATAATTTTCGTTTTGAAGTTCCGTTCGTACAGAACCTACAGTATTCAGTTGTTGGAATCAATTCTAATTCGATGGTCTCTACCTTGGCTAGAAATTTAAAATTCAAACTGCCAGGGCAATCAATTAAAACCTTTAACTCTGTATAACTATGTCTATCACTCCTGTATTATTAAATAATGCGCTAAGCGAATCTAGCTTACTGGAACTAGATTCAAAATCTAGTATTGATTCAGATTTAGTTTTGGGATCAAAAAATATTAAAGTTTCAGGATTTAAAGATTCAGCAGCTTTAGCAAATGGTTTATACCAATTATCTGACATAAAAAAGGAGTGCTCTCCTGTTTACATTAAACCAGGAGAAGTATCTTCTTTTAATTTTACTGCTTTTTCAGATTTTTCTAATCTTAAAAATTTTAGCTTTTTTAATGAATTTAAATATTTTCCTTTAGGAGATGAGGTTGTCACATTCACTGAGGACTCCATTGATTTAAGTTTTAACCCTCACTCGCATAATACATTTCTTTCTTTCTTTTCTGATTCAACTTCTTACCAGAAGAGAGATCAAAATTTTATTAATTTAGACTCAACAACAATTAGTATTAACGTCAATGTTTCCAGCAATCTATCATCTACATATGATATAGGTATCTGCTTAAGACAGTTTGATAATTACTTTGCTCTTCCTTTTGGAGAAATTAATATCTCTAGCGAACCATCAAACCACATAATTGAAAAGGCTTATTCTAGTTCCGATCTTGTCAATGTATTTTCAAATTATGATACCGAAGATCCAATGAAAGACCTTAATTTAATTGATGACGGATCTACTGTAATTGAATTCGGTATATATGTTAAATCTAAATCGGATATCAGCGAAGAATTATTTATTCACGATTTTTCTCTTTCTATTTTCAATTCAGTTTCTCCTAATTTTTATATTTTTGATAACGACGACAAACTCGTTTTATCTTCTTCTCTCGAAGATCCTTCTTCTGGAAACTTTATCTACTCAAATGAATCTTTTAGAAAAAAATTCCACGGACTCGAAACAATTTCTTTAATTTCAGCTAGTAGCGAAGAAGATTTTTTTTATCGAGGTCGTCTTGATTGTTATTTTTTTAACGGAAAATGGGGCTCTTCTGCCTTTTTTTATAATCAGCAAGCTACTTGTCAAATCATTAGATCCGAAGAACAAGAAGTCAGCCCCCTCAGTAGGGCTTATTGGGATATGGACTTAGATGATTATCCTGGTCAAGAAGATCCTGACTCGCTTAATCTACATTTACAAAATAGTTCTGCAATTACATTCATTAATGACCTCCCTCTTGACTCAAAACACTTTTATTTGGACATTGAAGGTCATATGTTCACAGTAGATACTTCTTTAGTTTCATCACTTAATATAGGTTTAACACTTCTTTGTCGCGAGGTTAATTCTTTATATTCCTCAACAGGAATATGGAGTTTTTTCTATTTAGGTAAAATGTTTTTTCTGAGGCCTAGGGGAGGAGCTGTTCCAGTGGCAAAATTATATATAGGAACTACAGCGCCTGATCCTGGCACTCAAGGTAAAAGGCTTTCTACTCATTTTCCCATGCTCAGCTTGAATTACCCAATTGAAGCTTCGGCTTTTTCATATTCTCAAATTAGTTATGTTTTTAGATGATAATAGTTTAACAAAAATTCTTGACAAAAAGAATGTAAACCAAGTTTTTATTGGTAATAAATTCACTAATGGTAACAATACTGGAGAAACCTGTGTGGTAGTAGGAGTAGAACAAAAAAAATCAAAACAAGAGTTGTCCGAGCAAGACCTTGTCCCTAACACCATTGAGGGAATAAAAACAGATGTGGTCGAATTACCACAAATTAAAAAACAAGGCTTTTGCTTCAATACAGATAATAGCGGATTAATTGCATGCGAAGGTCATGCAATTCCACTGTCAGATGAAAAAGAAAAATGCATACTCAATGGTTCTTCTATAGGTTTTAGAAATGAATTTCAATCAAGTACACTCGGCCTACCTTTATTTAACTCCTTAACAGACTCTATTGTTGGGGTTACATGCAACCATGCAACAGGCGGAGTAATGTATCATCCCAGCAATCAACCTAATGTTTCTTATTTTATTGCTGCAACCGAACCAGGTTTTCTTTTTTCGGAGTGGAGTACTGAATCTTTAGAGGTTAAAAATTCTTCAGTTAATCCTACATTTAATCAAGCAGAAGGTGCAATGAAACGTTTTGAAGCTGGTCGTAATTACCATTTTTACGGATCTAATAATATCCTCCAAGGCAAAGAGCTTCTTTTTGCGAGAGATTATAGTTTAATTCACTACTTAAAAGCGAGCGAAATTTATGAGCTTACAGGACTCAAGGTTGCCGAAGGAGGTCACTATCTAGCTGGAATTGAAATCACTACCGTTTTCAACCAGGAGCAGATCAATTATAAGTTATACGAAGTGCCCTTAATTTATGATTTATTTTATTTTGCATCTGACTTCGATTCATTTAAAAGCTTTGACGTAAAGCAGGGTTTATTTAGTCAAGATGAAGACTTTTTCAACTTCTTCAAAGACAAAAGTTTTACTATTTGCTATGAGTTGGCTGAAAATGAAATTAAACTTTATTCAGAGAGTAATGAGTTAATATACAATGGTACAGATAAACCGCAAGATAGAACAGTGCCTTCTCTCAGAAAAGGAGAAAGAATAGATTTAAAACTTGACGAATTAGGGTTAGATTATAGTTCTTCTAGTTTGTATTATTTTTCTATACAAAATGAGCAGGTTGAAGGTGGCACTTTTTTAGGCCGCATAGAACATTCATATTTTGGTCAACCTTATTGTTATGAAGGTATAAATGGCGACAAAAGTGCACACCTGGAAACCAGTGGTCATGAAGCTATGTACCCCGCCATCTCAGATTCTTCTATCGAAAATTCTCAACTCATTGGTGAAGCTGATGTGCATCCTTTAATTTTTCATAGCTCCTTTAATTACAATGAATATTCAGGCAACTTCATCACATATAACACGATGGATGTTTCAATTATTCATTTTATTAAAAGTGTTATGCCTACATCTCATTTCATCGACCTGTACTCTGGAAAAATTCAAATCGCAGAACCTATTATGGGTGCCCGTGTCTTTAAAACTGGTCGAACTACAGGAGCAAGCCCCAAAGACAATATTGAGCAGTCAGCTTTTATTACATCCACTGATTGGTCTGGATCTGTAGGGTACTGCTCGAATGATACCTTCGATTCTTTAGCTTATTTTAAAAATTGCATTGCATATTCTTCCAATGATTCTTTTATTTTTAATTCTGACGGTGACTCTGGCTCAGCTATTTTTATGGAAGATCAAGGTCAAATCTTTTTGATAGGCATTCACTTTGCTGGAGCTAAATTTTTCAATAGTTCAATTGGTGTGGCATTCAAAATTTCTAGTTTATTTGACTTATATCCACACTTAAAAATTTGGAACGGAGATTACGAATTAATAAATGTGAGAAAACCTGAAGAAACTAAGGGTTATAAAATATGCAACCAGTGTTATAATACTGTTGATTCTGTTAATTATGCAGAGGAAACTCATTTTTATCAATCTGCATTTAAATATGGGTTTCACAAAGAGTATGATTCTCCAGAAGAATGCTCTTGACTTATTTTTTTATACCCAGTATAATATAAACCATATCATTCATTATATCGTTATATTATTATGGACACAAAAACTGGACAGCTTTTAACTAAAAATATTGCAGGGGTTAATAGAATTTTACCCCATAAGCACAAATATGCATGGGATTTATTTCTTAAAAGCTGTGCAAATAATTGGATGCCTACAGAAATAAGCATGCAAAATGACATTAATCAATGGAAAAATAATGAAATTACAGAAGACGAAAAACTACTTGTCAAACGTTGTCTTGGATTTTTTGCTGGATCTGAGTCTTTGGTTGGTAATAATCTGCTTCTCTCCGCTTTTCGTTTTATCACGGATGCTGAATGTCGTCAGTACATTTTACGTCAAGCTTTCGAGGAAAGTCTTCACAATCTTACAATAGTATATATTTGTGATAGTTTAGATTTAGATATAGAAGAGGTTTTTGCAGCTTATGAAAACATTCCAAGCATTAAAGCCAAAGATGATTTTCTTATGAGCATCACTAATGATATTAGCAAACAAGACTTTGACCCCCACAGTAAAGAAGGGAAGCAAGAAATACTAAGAAACTTCTTGACATATTGGATAGTTTGTGAAGGTACATTTTTCTTTAGTGGCTTCGCTATGCTGTTGGCTCTCGGGAGGCAAAATAAACTTCAAGGAATTTCCGATCAAATTAAATATACCCTGCGAGATGAAAGTTCACACATAGCTTTTGGAACTTATTTAATTAATACCCTAATTGAACAAAATCCATCAATTTGGACCAAGTCTATTCAAGAAGAGTTTATTGATCATATTAAAAAAGCCGTTGAACTTGAAATAGCTTATGCTCATGATGTACTTCCAACAGGAATTTTAGGTCTTAATGCTGAAATGTTTGTTGACTACATGTATTACATAGGCAACCGAAGGCTTGAAGCAATAGGTTTAAACTATCGTTTCCCTAACGACAAAAATCCTTTTCCTTGGCTTGGAGAAGTCGTCGATGTTCAAGCTATGGGTAATTTTTTCGAAAGAAGGGTGAGAGAATACCAACAAAGCGGAAGTTTAGATGATGACTTTTGATTTTTTTTGTTAAAAAAATTTTTTTCTGTGTATTTATTATCATATGAAAATCGAGTTTTACAATGTCAAAAAAAAGGAAAAAGTACAAATTGATTCCTCAAAAGTTGAAAAAGTAAAAATTACAAAACTTTCCAAAGGCGGCAAAGTTAGAATTCGTTATGCATTTAAATCAGTAGATGAAGACGGTACAAAAGTAACACGATTTTGTAGCGAAGCAGAATTTAACAATTTTTCAAAATAATGGCAAGAGTAGAAATTACAGAAAATCGAGGTCCTGAAGTTATTGACTCATGGGAAAAAGATGTGGACACAGATCCCAGCAAAAACTTTGGTCCAATAGTAAATGTTCGACTTTACACGCTTCACAGTTATCAAGTAATGAATGACAGCGATAGCGAATTAACATTCAAAATTATTGGTAGTAATTATACAGACCCAGACACAGGAACTGCCAGCACTAATTTTTCGGATAATTGGACCACAATTAGCACTCATTACATTCCAGAAAACTCTAGTTTAGCATATTCTGACTTATGGAACTTTAAATATGCTTCTATTCACCTTGAAGGTAATGGGTTAGCTAGAGTTTACGAAAAGCATAATGCTTAATTTTTTAAAATTTTATTTTTAAATAACTTAAGATTTTTTGTTTTTGGTGTGTAAACACATTTATGTGTTTCACTGTGTATTTTAACAGAAAGGTTTTTCCTTGAGCTTTTCTTTTTATAGTTCTGTAGTAGCTGGTCAAGATTATTTTCTTTGCACCAACAATACACTCGTCAACGGAACTAAGATCTATCCTAGTGGTGAGTTTGCGGTTTATTATATTATTCACAAAGAAACAGTAGACACTGGTATTTATAAATACTTTATTGATCCTTCTTTTTCTAGCGACTTTGCAGAAGATACTACTTTTACCAAATCTGCTCCTCCAAACTATTCAAAAATTAACCCATCTGGATCTTTGCTAGAATTTAATGGTCAAAATGTTTTTAATTTTAATATATCAAAAGATAAAACTTTTACAATAAAATTTACATCCGTACCTGACTTTGAAAATTTTTCTATTATTAGTTCTTCGGGGCATATTGTTGATAAAAATTATCCCGACGTAAGTATTACTCCGCGTCCTTCTGGTTCTAATTTAATATTTTTTAAACTAAAAGAATTAATTGGAAAAATTACTCTTTCTGATTCTTGTAATACTTGTGATAATTTAGTTTTTGAAAGCTTTCTCACCAAAGATTCCATTGAATCTACAGAAACTCTCAATGGCTACCTACAAGGCTGCGGAGCTTTTTCTGAAGATAAAAGTAATTTTAATATTCAAGCTATTGATGTGGGAGAAGGTTATTATCAATATTTTGTTACTTATTGCTGTGCATTACCACAAAACTCAATTTCCTCTTCTTGTTATTTAAGATGGGCTTTAAATAATGTAAATTGTACTGGAGATGAAACTACTTATGATATCAAGTCTGCAGAACTTTTTTGTTCAGATGTAGAATTCAAAACAGACAAGTGGATTAAAATATCAGCTAGCGAGTTAGTTTTTATTCGTAGAAGTCATTTTTGTAAAACTAACTGTTCTTCTGCCGATATTGAGCCTTTGCTTTTAGTTGAGCCAGATCCACCCACAACAGAACAACTTTTAAGTGTTTGTGAGTCTTTTGTGCCTACCACCACCACTAGGGAGTTATACAATTTTACAAATGAATATGAAGATGCTTTTTCTTCTTTGTTAGTTGCTCATGATGAACCTTATCATGAGTCTTCGAGTTGCCTTGTTTCCACTAGTAAAGTATTATCTTCACCCTATCCAGACAAAGATTATACTTCTCGCTCTTTCTTTAAAGAAAGTTCTAATGGTTATTTTTATGAAGAAGATCTGCCTTTCTTAAAATCAGAAAACGGAATTAACATTCAAGGAACAAAATTTTTTACCACAGAATCAATCGATTACGGTCCTGATCATTTTTCTTTTTCTAATTTTGATGAATTTTGGTTCTCTGATTTTTCTACAGAAACGTATGAAGGCACAGGCATTTTACATACAGTTGTCAATTCAGGTGATGCGCCTACTTATACTTCAGATTTTAATTTTGTTAAAGATTTAAGCTTATTTGAAAAAGTTTTTACACATGAAGAAAAAGATTCTCCCTCTTCTATAATTAACCAATCTGTAGCTAGTTTAAATTTTGATTATTGGTTTAACGAATTACCTAAATCTATATATTCTTCAGACTCTTGGTGGAATCAATTAGGAAATGAATTTCTTCCAAAGTTTACACTCAGTTTGTCTACGGAGGATCTTTCAAAAAACCTGTTCTCTTTCCATAACAATTCTCAAGAATTGCTGTTTGACTCTTTATTTATTAGTAATAGCTCTTCATCTTATTCTGAAGTTTTTCTAAAACGTTTAAGTAATCTCTTTAATCTTTCTTCTTTTACAGACTTTTCTCAGTCAGAGCTTGTCGAAGGTGATTTTATTGATGATTTTATTTTCGAAGAAAATTTCATGTTTTTTCCTGCAGCTTCCTCAAGAACACTTACCGTAGACCTTTCATTTTCAATGAAAATCAAAGAATCTTCTGTTTCTAGTGATATTTTAGACCAACTTCCTTCTACTAATATTAACAGAGAAGAATCATTAACAATATACCTAGATTTACCTTTTGCTTATGATTATAATTTTTCTAATAATTTTGGTGTAGATAAAAGCTTTGGAATAACTTCTCCAAAATATAATTTAATTAAAAATAATTTTATAAATTTAGGCACATCTGATTTTTAATGAGTACTGAAAACACAGATATAGATTTTGATGATTTTGACATTTTGTTTCAATCGTTTGCTTCTAACTGTAGTGAGTGTGCTTATAAGACCTGCGGAATGGAAGGTTGTGACTGTAGCTGCAGTGGTTGTAATTGTGGAGATGAAACAGATACTCCACCATCATCAACTAGTCCAGATCCATGTGAATCAGTTCAGTATTACTGTGAAAACCCTTTTGCTCCTGAAACTTTTAATGCGAAATTAAATCCTCAAGTTAATGACTTGATAGATCAATGTTGTCTTACAACTACAACTCCTTGTCCTTACGATATATGCACTGTTTATCAGACAGTTCTACTTCCAAATGAACAAGGAGAACTGGAAGGTTTTGAACAACCAATAGAGTGTGACTGTTGTAACATCTCACACCAACAATCCGAAGAATGCCAGGAATGTAGTGGATGTGACGCTTGGGAACCTCCAACAACTACCACAGGATGTGCCCAAAGATGTCATGAAAAAAGCATCCCTCTCAGTAATCAATGGGGCCATCCTATTGGTTCTATATCTATATGCGAATTAATGGGCATGCAGCCCATATTGAGTGGTAGTAATATTGACCCGAGCAGTACTCAAGTTGACCCTTCTATGGTGCCTCGTTTTTACAATGATAATGGTGAATATACAGATTTAAGTATCAGTGATTGGCAAGATCTTGTAGAGGGTGAAGATGATAATGGTTTATCGTGCACTCGTTGCTGTCAGTCTCCAGACCCTAATAACCCCCCAACAACTACAACTTCTGATTGTCACGGTTCAATTTGGCAAGAATTGGGATCTCAAACAGATCCCCCAAGTCCTTGTGATATTGTTTTAGATGAAAATGCTTCAGAATATGAACAAGCTTACTTAGATCAATGGAAGATAGATTGCTGCAGCAACGACACTACTACCACCCCGCCTTGTTCTTTTACCGCTCCTTCAGACTGGAAAACAGAAGGTACTGGAGAGCCTACACTATTTACTTGTGATGACGTTTTGCCTTCACACAGAAGCTATGAATGCAAAACTCTTGTTGACGCTAATCGCAACCCAATTGACTGCATAGGAATTCTTAAAAACACGGGGGATCTTGGTCGTTTAAACAGTCTTGGTATCTCACATCCATGTAATACTCTCAAATGTCAGGGATACGACCCAATCGATGATTGGTGTCGTGAGAATGGATGTAAAAAAAATGACCCCAATACTACTAGTACAAGCAAACCTCCCCTTCCTCCCGTATGGGGCCCCACGACTCAAGACCCAGATTGGTGCGAAGATAATTGTGATGAACACGATTGCGCAGATGCAGAAGAAGCACTAAAAGAAGATCCTAAATGGTGGTCATCTTTTGACGAAGCTGCTGTTGAATGTAAAACCAGAGGTTGCTGTGACACAACATCAGATCCGAATGAGACTACTACACGAGATCCAGATGATCCTACTACACCAGATCCAGATGCTACCACCACTTCATCAGATTCAACTACTAAATCAACCACCACGCCTGCTTTAACTTACGATTGTACACTTTTTAATTATTGTCGAAGAATACGCGATGGATCGGGAGAATTTTCAAGCGAGCAAGAGTGTCAAGATAAAATGAACAACGGGGGGTGCGGCAAATATAAATGTAATGATCAGACAGGTCAATGCACTAATGCGAGCGAAGGGTTTGCGACTAAAGATGAATGCGAACAATCATGCCACAAAACTACCACCACACAATCTAAATGGGATTGTCCACCTAGTGGTAGTGGGGCCTGTGTAGAAACAGATGGTTCAGGAAGGTTTGATACAGAAAGTTCCTGTAATTTTGCAGTTTCCCAAGGAGATTGCAAGCTAAAATGGAACTGCCCCGAATCGGGTGAAGGAGATTGTACTCAAGTTGCTGGTGGAGAGTTTGATGAAGAATCACAGTGTAAACAAGCTGTAGATTCTGGGGCGTGTGCAACTACAAGTACTACCCTTACAACTACAACTGCACCTACAACCACAACCACAACTAAAAATAATTGCCCTTATGATTGTGGTGAATTGAAAAGTCTAGACGACTATTTGACAAGTATAGACGACGACTTAGGTGATTACCTCACTGAGGACGTAGGTCTTGATGACGACGCAGTCTATGATTGTCTGTCGAAGTATTTTAATGATTGCGGTGATCCTCCTACCACTACAAGTTCACCTACCACTACAACTCCGCCATGTAGCTGTGAAAATGTTGATAGTGCGCCAGATCCAGTTACGGCTTGGCTTTCACTATCTGAAGAGTGTCAAATTTGGTACAACGAAAACTGCGAACCAACTACCACTACAAATGAGTGCTCGAAGTGGGATTGTGAAAATTTATGTGCCATCGATGATGTTGACTTTTTTCTTGCGGTTCCTGCTCCATCTGCAGAGCAAGTTAACAATCGATTAAATTGTGAAATTGCTGGTTGTTGTAGCAACAAGACAACCACCACTCACCCCAATCCGTGTGTTCACAATGGAGTTTCTTGTGTGGACCTGGGATGTAATCCTTGGCTTGGCAAATGCAAGGATTGTATTGACTGTAATACTACCACCACAGCCTCAACTACAACTACAGATGAACAGTGCGAAGAGTTTGGTTGCACCTCGAAAGAAAGTTGTGATCCTGATGCATTCGGCGGTATTGGAACTCCTTGTATCCGAAATGCCCCATTATCGGTAGTTGATATTTGTTGCTCTAAATACAATGAAACTTTTACAACACAGCCTTGTCAAGGTTGTACAGCTCCAGTCTTTTGTGATGATTTAGAACCTTCTAGTCGATGTCGAACAAATGGTTGCTGCTTAACCTGTGCTGATTGCGGTGAATATTGTGAAGATGGAGGAAGCTACGGAGATGTTTGTCGCAGTAGTGGTTGCTGTTCAGGAACAACTACCTCAGGAGGCACAACTACAACAACAAGTGGGACAACTACTTCGGGCGGTACAACTACCACAGCAGATCAGTGCGTATTTTTTGAGTGCGAAACTCATTGTGATACTAACACCGTGAGGGCTGTAATTTGTAATGATCTTAATTGTTGTTTAACAACAGGCTCAACTACCACAGACTCAACTACTACGGACTCAACCACATCAGACACAACTACTACGGACGAGCTATGTAAAGATTGTGAAACCCATTGTGGTACTGACGGTATTCAAGGCTTTTTCTGTAGACAACGTGGTTGTTGTATAACAACAGGTCCAACCACAACTACCACAAAAGAGTCATGCGTACGTTATGATTGTGAAACCCAGTGTGGTGGCAGCAGTATTAGGTCTTTACTTTGTAAAAATCTTGATTGTTGTCTAACAACAAGCGGAACAACCACAGGCTCAACTACAACAGGAAATTTAACAACATACGGAACAACTACTTCGGGCGGAACAACTACTTCGGGCGGAACAACTACTTCGGGCGGAACAACTACTTCGGGTGGAACAACTACTTCGGGTGGAA
>Ga0129348_1000053_pt1 | contig 34429 bp, 24 predicted proteins | sample CPBDNA_4_FD_94424 | JGI IMG/M metagenome (GOLD analysis project Ga0129348, IMG submission 94424) | Freshwater to marine salinity gradient microbial communities from Chesapeake Bay, USA - CPBay_Sum_27_0.8_DNA | ecosystem: Environmental > Aquatic > Marine > Coastal | place: USA: Chesapeake Bay...
GACTCAAACAGAGACAGAGACTAATACTCAGACTCAAACAGAGACAGAGACTAATACTCAGACTCAAACAGAGACAGAGACTAATACTCAGACTCAAACAGAGACAGAGACTAATACTCAGACAGAAACAATCACAACTAGTTTTACATTTTCTCCTGCAGGTCCATGTTGTGAATATGGGTTTAGAACCCAAAGTATTAGCTCGCAATCTAATATAACAATACCATCTTCTGAAAGCTCAAATGAAACAACTATAAAAAATATTCATAGTGATGCTGTAGGAGCTAGCATGTGTATGCCGAGAGCTACAGGAAGCTCTTCAAGTTATTCTGTACAATTAAAAGTAAATAATAAAGATTTTATGCTTATAGAGGGAAATGGATCACTAGAAGGTGAAACCATATATATGGATAAACTTTTTGAATCAAGTGGGGCACATAGCTTTTCAATGGAGTCTGTAGCTTCAGGGAATTCCGTGTGTTGCAGTAATAAAGATGTGTCAGATGTAATTAATACTGAAACTGTTAATGGGGTTTGGTTAAACAATGAAATAGAATTGACTCAAACAAATCCTATTTTAAACACAGTTTCAATGAAAAATTGGAACATTTGTTATGATACCGTAGATGAATCTATAACCCCAACAACATATTATATAAACAATCAAGCTTTTAACTTACATGCCGCCGTAACGACAAAAAAGAAAATTAAAAATAATCATATAATTTTTATTGATGTAGGCGGGCAATGTTACGATGTTGTATTAACAAATACAGACCCCACGTTGTTCGATTTAGTTCAAGAATATATTCCTCCAACATATACATCATCGCCAACAGAAACTACATGCGGTTATGGTACGTGCGCTGAATACACATTATGTGATATTGACGAATATAAAGATAACCCCTGTAATGATGCGTCAAGATGTCCTTCAACAGTCAGTGAATTGGAGAAATTTTATATAGCTTTAGGGGAAGGAGAACTTCCTTCCAATGGAGTTTATATTAATGGAAGATGCTATAGTTTAAACGATATTACTGTAAATGCAGAACTGTGCGGGGCTAATTCTGCAGCAGACTGCGGAGGTTCAGCTTTTAATTTCAAAAATCAAAATGAATATAACAGCGGGTTCGTTACAAGACATAGCGAACTTACATCTTCGGATAAATTTGATGCTTGCAGTGAGTGCTGCGCATGCACATGCTCTACAACTTGCTTTAGTTGCAAAATTGTTTCTGGGGTTTGTGAAATGACTATACCTTGCTACACATAATGACAAATTTAATACCCAACTCTGATAAGAATAAATACGATAAAGTATTTGATGATATACATGATACTTTTGCTAGAGAAATTACAATATTTAAAAAAGAAAAAAAGATCTTTATTGCAACAAATAATACTTATAACGCCTTATATTCAAGAATTAAAAATGAGAAAGGAAATAGTAAAACAGTTGAAGAAATAAAAATAAAAGCTAGAATAGCTTATGCTGGGAATTTTGAATTTTTAAGGCAAAATAGTGAGAATGAAATTCTTGGAATTGATATTCCTTCAGACCATATAAGAATAAAAGTTAATTTGCAAGGTTATAATTTAATCAAACAAGCAACAGATATAGAAGTTGATGGAGAATTATTTAATGTATCTTCCGATGCAGCTAAATCAGGAATTTTTTCCGTCAATTATTATAATTTACTATTAAAAAGGAGGAGTTAAGTGAAAAAAATCTCAATCAATCAATCTAAATTAAAACAAATTGAAGCTACGCAAGTTGGTCCAGTGATAGGGAGAGTTATTGAAAAAAAAATTATACAAGCTACTGAAATGGCTCAAAGAGAGGCTTATCAAGAGCTTGAAAATCATCCAGTAACTAAAGAAATTGAATCTGGACCAAATGGTTTTAATCAAAGTGGAACATTGGGTGGGTATGGCAATTTATTTTCGTTTATAGGATTTGAAGAAGGCATGAGACCTGTAGATGTAGTAAAATATTTCTTTAAAAGAAAATTAAATGTTAAAGCTGTTCCTAGATCCTATAAGTCAAATAATATTAAATTCATGGTTGAAGTTCCAGATAAAGAAGAGATTTTTCAAGCTACCCCTATGCCTTGGATTCAGGGGAGAAGTTGGGCTGAAGGTATTGAAAGAGGTATATCTGGCTTGGCAAACTATATAAATAGAATGTCATTTTCCAGTAGGTCAGGTCAGGGTATTCAAGCTAATCATAGAGTGAGGAGTGGTGGGTTTAGAAATACAAAGTATATCTCACAAATCATCTCTTCTTTGAAAGAAAAAATATTTAAGAATATAAAATGAAAACAGGTTTTGATCACGAAATTTTATCCAGCTTTTTTCTTTGGTGCGACGATAGGTTGAGTTATTTTGCTGAGGCTTATAAAGCTCCAGTTAGCCACACTTTTGAGTATGTTGATACACTGGATGTTCCTGCGAATTACCACGGGTATTATAGCCCTTACAGGCAATTTGTAGCAGCATCAGACAAAGTGTCTGTTAATAATTTTGTATCAATTAATGGAGTACAAAAATTTGATAAAACAGATGGGCTTTATATTGATTTTAATAATGGAAGAGTTCTTGTCGATACCGCCATCCATGGGACCAGCAAAACTTTAAACATAACTGGAGAATTTGCTTATAAAACAGTAAACCTTTATATTACGGATGAAACAGAAGAAAATGTAATAATTAATAGTGATTTTATCATATCGCCAACAAATCAAACTTTTTTACAAACCAATGGAGGGTTTTCTGACACAATATATACCGTACCAGCAATGTTTATCACTTTGGAAAATTCTGAAAATGAACCTTTTGCTTTTGGAGGGTTAGATAATACGGTATGCAGAATGAGATCTGTTGTAGTAGCAGATTCAAATTATACATTAGATGGAGTTCTTTCGATGTTTAGAGATTCTGCAAAAACTATGTTTCCTTTAATCGAATTTGAAAATTTTCCATTTGGAGAGTTTTTCCATGTTAAATCCCACCCTTATAAGTATTCAGATGTTATTAGTGGATCTTCCTCAAATGTCTTTATTGAATGTGTTAGAGCATCTAAACTTACAGACAGATCAAGAGAAAGGATTACTTCATCACAAGATTATAAAATAGGTTTCCTAGACTTTGATTTATCTAAACCCAGAAACCCAAGAGCCATTTTTCAAAGATAAAAATATTTTTTCACATTTCTATATTTTTACTGTAATAAACAATATTAATTAAAATTTTATAAATTATGGCAACAGACAGAGTTATATATCAAAGTGAATCTCTTTTCGTTAGTAATATTAATGGAACATCAGGTTCTGCAAAGAACATTGTAGCATCCGATGTAAAAGAGATAAACAGAGTTCAAGATATGAGTTACAACCTCGAAGTGTCCCGTACAGACATTAACGAGTTTGGTCAATTAGCTGCACTTTCAAGAGAAGTTACTGAACCACCCACAGTAAGTCTTGATTTTTCATATTATATTACAGATGGAACCCAAGAGTCAAGTTTAGGGTTCAATATCAACACAACAGGTAAAAACACATTCCCTGTTTCGAATGCAGATCCCTTCACCAAAGATCTACTTACAGGAACTAATGAGGAAAAAAATTACTATGTAGTGACCGTTCCTGAAGGTGAAGATGTCCACCATTCTTCACAGAAAGTTGGTCAATCTGATCATGGCGTAATTGGAATTGGAAACGGATTTATCACAAGTTATGGAATATCTGCTGCTGTTGGAGAATTGGCTACAGCAAGTGTGTCTGTTGAAGGCTCTAATATTGTATTTAAAAATGACATATCATCAGCATTCGATAATCCAGCTATTAATGTAGAGTCTACAACAGGAAGCAGAATCGCCAATACTGTCGATCTTACACAGGTTTCCTCAAATGATGGAAATATTCAGGTCGGCGGAGATGAAGTTTTTGCTATTAGACCTGGTGATATCTATATAGATTTTGATGCTAAAGGTTATCTTGGTAGTGGTGAAGCAGGAAAATTAGGTGTAGGTGGAGCTGTTTTACCAGGAGTAGATGAAACAAAAGCAAAAACAGGTATTCATGTTCAAAATGTATCTTTAGAAGTTCCTGTTGGAAGAAGCCCTTTAAATAGATTAGGTAGTCTTTATCCATTTTCTAGAAAGGTTGACTTTCCTGTAAATATGACACTTAGTGTTTCAGCTCTCATGACTGAATTTTCTGATGGAAGTCTTGATGGATTGCTATGCGGAAGTGAGCAAAAACGAGACATCGCTATTGTGTTAAACACAAGATGCGGAGCTAAAAATGCTCTGGTATACGTGATGAAAAATGCTATCCTTGATACTCAAGCATTTTCGGCATCTATTGGCGATAACAAAACTGTTGATCTGACATTCTCTTCCCAAGTTGGTGGAGCAAATGATTCAGAAAATGGTATTTTTGTCATTCAGGAGGCTGTCAATAAGGTTGATGAGAACACAGGTGCTCCGCACACACCAACACCAACCGTTTGATAATTAATTTCTAATTATCCCCCCTCTAAAACCTCAAGTGTTTTCACGCTTGGGGTTTTTTTGTGTAAACACATATAGGTATAAGGCATATATTATAATGGAAAAAGAAAGGGAAGTTTTAGAATTTCAAGTGCATAGGTCTGTGACTAATTTGTATAAAGTTTTTTTGCAAATGGTTGAAGAGTTAAGTTTGGAGCATGACGATCAGTTTGAGAAACTTAAAAACGCTTTACCTGAAGAAGAAAAACTTCTAATACAAGCTCAATATCTAGATGAAGGTAGGTTAAATTTCATAAGAAAAAAAATATTAGATTGTGGAAATGATACTAGAAGAGAGTTATTATTATATATGAATAATTTTGATATAAATTTTAAAAAGGAATAAGGCAAATATGAATGACAAAAAAATACTATACTCTTTTTCAATTAACATAGAAAGAGAAATTGAAGAGGAAGTTGAAAAAAAATCAAAAAGAAAAAATAAAGAAACAGGTAAAATGGAAGTAGTCACCTCGAAGGAGACTGTATCGGTCAAAAAAGAAGTACCGTTTAAAATTATCATAGAAAAACCTAGAAGAGCAATTCTGGAAGATGGCGATATGTTTTACAGTGTAGAGTTAAATAAATTCATAAAAATGGGTTTAATGACGAAAGCTATGCTCGCAAAACAGTACGGTAATCAGGGTGGAGTCTGGTCAGAGAAAGAGCAACAAATCTATGCTGAATTAATATACAAAATGCACAAAAAACAATTAGATATTCAGCAATTTTCTATATTGAATGATTCCTCTAAATTATCTGAGAGGCAAAAAGAAAAATTAGATATACTTATTCAAGAGCTTTCTGACATTAAAAAAGAGCTAACGGAATACGAGATGGTGCAAAATTCTTTATTTGACCATACGGCAGATGTAAAAGCTAGAAACAGAGCTATTATGTGGTATATTCTACATTTATCAAGATTTCAAGAAGGAGATCAAGAGGATAATCCGCTAGAAGACTTTTTTGAGGGAGATAGTTTTGAAGAAAAATACTCAGATTACTTAGATAAAGAATCTATGAACGACCCCTTGTTTGAAGCTTGTATTGATAAAATATCATCTATAGTAACTATTTGGTATATAGGTGGCACTCAAGACCAGGAGGGTGTGGATAAAATAATGAATGAAATGAAAAAAGATCAAGAAGTTTTAGATGAAGCTTGATGAAGATGTTGATAGTATATTTATCGATATTAAAAATGGATTTTCAAAAATAAATTATAAAGATAGTGTTTTATATATAAAACATCTTTGTATAAATGATTTAGAGTTTATAGAAAACGATAAAAAAAAATTCATAAAAAAAGCTAAAGAAAAGGGTTTAAAAACAAAAAAAGAAATAGAGCAAGATCTTATAAGTCAGGGCGCATGGAACCCTAATGAAGATGTACTTATAGAGTTAAAAACTAATGAATTAAAAAATTTAAAAAAAACAAAAAAAAATCTTTTCTTAGAAAGTGATATATCTAATATAGATAAAAAAATAAAAACAATAGAAGAAGATTTAAACAGCAAAGCAAAAGAAAAAGAAAGTTTATTTTTTAATACAGCAGAAAAATATTCAGACAGAAAAAGTAATGAAAATTTCTTAAAAAAAAGCTTATTTAAAGATAGTGAACTTAAAGAATTATTTTTTACAGATGAAGACTTTGAATATATAGATAATTTAGAATTATCTAAACTATTTAATAGTTACTCAACTATTAACGAAAAATTTTCAAATAAAAACATTAAAAAAGTTTCAATCTGCCCTTTATTTAAAAGTTATTTTAATTTATTTCATAAAGATTTATCAAATTTTTTTCAAGCCCCCCCTTTAGAGTTAACTTTTTTTCAAGTAAATTTATTAAACTATGCAAAAATGTTTCAAAATATTTTTGAAAATTATGAAGTACCAGAAGATATTCAAGACGATGCTGAAGCTATATTAAGGTTTGTAGAGGAATCTAACAATAAAAAAGAAAAAGCTAAAAACCTGTTAGAGAAATCTAAATCATCTGATGGATTTTCTTTCGCAAGAGCAAAACGTAGTGATTTAGAAAGAATGGGTGTTAATACCGAAGGTTCTGTCGATATACATGAGATAGCAAAAAAACAAGGCAAAGAAGAGTTGAATATGGAAGATTTACTGAAAATTCATAAAAAATAGTGTAAACCTAATTAGGTTTAAGGATTATGAGTGTTGTAAATATACCAACATCCGCAAGCGGATATAGGGAAAGTATTGTTGCTGAAGCTGCTGCTGCCCAGAGGGTAGTTAATCGCATGCGTATGTCTCCAACTCTTAATCCAGCTGGAATAGTTCAACCTTTAGGAAAAATAACTAATTCAGCTTCAGAATTTCAAAAATCTATGGACGCATCTGCCGCAAGAGTATTTGCTTTTGGTGCGGCAGTAGGGGTAATCAATGGAATATCTGATGCCTTTTTTAATATAGTTCAATCAGCGGCAGAAGTCGAGAAGTCTCTAAAAGATATCCAGGTGGTTATGGAAACTACAGATTCTGCTATGGCGAAATTCGGGGAAGGATTGTTTGATGTAGCTAGAAACACTGCAACATCTTTTTCTGCTGTGGCGGAATCTGCGACAGAATTAGCCAGACAGGGTTTAAGTGCTGAAGAAACTTTGGCTAGAGTTAATTCAGCTTTAATACTTAGTAGATTGTCAGGGTTGGATACAGTAAAATCAACAGAAACTTTAACAGCTGCAATTAATTCTTTTAATGAAGAAGGAATAACTCACACCCAGATAGTTAATAGAATGGCTAATGTTGACGCTGCTTTTGCTGTGTCTTCAGCTGATTTAGCTGAAGCTTTATCAAGGGCAGGAGCTGTTGCGCAATCTTCAGGTGTTGAGTTTAATGAATTAGCTGCTGTTGTGACTGCAGTGCAGCAAAGAACTGCGAGGGGTGGATCAGTAATAGGTAACGGATTTAAAAGTATTTTCACAAGAATAAAAAGAAGCGGGGTTAGAGAAGCTTTGGAAGAAATTGGCGTAGCTACAAGAAATTTAGATGGAACTTTTCGTGGAGGTATGGATATAATATTAGATTATGCAAATGTTTATAAAAACCTCTCTGATAGTCAAAAAGCTTATACAGCAGAGCAATTAGCTGGAGTTTATCAAATTCAAAATCTGCAAGCCTTAATACAAGATCTAAACAGTGGATACTCCATTTATAATGATGCTTTAAATGTGGCTAATAATACAACGAATGAAGCGACGAAAAGAAATGAGGAGTTAAACAAAACACTGTCAGCTCTATTCACTCAAACATCCTTAAGCGCAAAAGAATTAGCTTCTTCTATTGGGGATATAGCTTTTTCAGATAACTTTAAAGAGATTCTTACTTTTTTAAATAATTTAGCTAAAAAATTTAATGAAATACTTTCTGAAGACAGTGGATCTAACTTAGCAAAAAACTTAATTAGTGGAATTGGTAGCTTCCTGACTGGGCCAGGGATGGTGATTTTAGGAGCTGCATTTATAAAAATATTTGGTCTTGTTACAAAATTTGCGAAAGAAGCTTTTTCTGATATTCTCGGATTAAATTCAGAAACAAAAAGACAACAAGGTTTACAAGCTGCAATAAGTCAAATTTTAACAACCAATTCAAATATATATCAAAAAATTCTTGCAGCAGGTTCGAACACAGCAAAGCAAGAACAGATAATATTAAATACAATAAAACAAGAAACAGCCGAAAGACTGAAGCAAGAAGCTTTAATCAAAAGAATAGCGGCGAGTTCTAGGTTAATTGGTGTGGGGGCAACAGATGTAGGGTTTGTACCTATGGGTAAAAGATCATCGAGAGCTAAAGGTAAAAAAACTCTATCTTTAGCTAATGGATTTTTACCCGCATTTGAAAAAGAAAGTTTAGATGTCAGTAGGGGTATAGGTGGGGCAAGAAAAGGGGATAAACCTGTAAAAACAAAAATTAAAATGAGGCCAGGGCAATCCTCTGATGTGGTTGTAAATACAGGGGAGTGGATTGTGAAGAATTTTAAAAATTCTGGAGCCGATGCTGTTTTCAATAGAGATATGGCTAAACAATATGGATTACCAAGTGGAGCTAAAAAAGTAAATGCAGCGGACGGATATATACCAAATTTTTCGAAACAAAAATATGGACAAGGCTTAAGTGGAAAAACATATAGCTATTCAGCTTCCAAGCTAGGAGGGTTTGATGGAGGTGGGTCAATAATATCTCAATATGCAGACTTAACAGATGTATTTACTGGGAAGTTGAATGTCCACAGAATGAGTCGTGACAATGATTACTTCAAGAAAGAAGCTAATAAAATAGTTAGGGGCAATAGTCAAATTCAAGGTTTAATAGTAAGAGATCCAAAAAATAAAGATCCAAACTTAACTAAATATAAAATCAATCCAGACGCCGTAAAAAGAATTAAACAAACATATGGGGATCTTGTAAAAAGTGGGTCTTACAAGGGGATATTTAAATCCGCAGAAAACATAGCGAAAAGACCTTATTACGGTAAAAGACCTTATGCAGTCCATCAAGCTTTTGGGACATTAACAGGAAAAGCTAAAGGTTTAGTTGGAGAAATGGAGAGTAAAAATTACCTAGCTAAATCTGGATTTTCTGATATAAAATTTACAGGAAAAAACGCCTTCATGGATTTAACTGCGAGAAGCAAAAAAAATAAATCTGAAAAAAGTTTCGAAACTAAAGCCACAACAGAGCAGAACATAATAGTGGGATTAAAAAAGGCTGCTTCAGAGTGGTTACTAGCCTTAACTAATTCTCAAGCTAGCTTTAATCAACCAAAAATTGGAATTAAGAATAATAAAACCGACAAGATTAATTTAACTAAAGGGGGAAGAACAATGTTCTCTGGTGGAATTAATATGATAACTCCATCAGATACAGTTCTTAGGGAAAGTAAAATAACAGCAAAGAAAAAAAATTCACCAAAAGATCAACAAACTGAAAACCCCCTATTCCCTCATGGGGTAAATTTTAATTATTCAAAAGGGTATGTCCCAGAGTATGTTAAAAATTTAACAAAAGGATATGTCCCGAACTTTTCAAAATCTGGAGTTGCTACCCAAAGAGGGTTTGTAAGTGTTCAAAGGGTTAGAAATTTAAGAGAGGGCAAACCGATAAACTTAAACAATGAAAAACTGACTATTAAAGATTTCTCCAGTGAAGAGCAAAAAGCTCTTTTAGGTTTTAAAGCTAGGTATAACAAAGATGTTATGAATAACCAAGCAATAGAGACAAAAAGAAAAAGAAATCAAATAAATACTATTGACGCAAGTAGGCAAGCAACGATGTTGGTTGCGAGAAATAATGTTAGGCAAAAAGTTGACACTATTCACTCTCCAAAAGATGGAAATAAGACAAGAATTAAATACAGAATTGAAGGAATCAAAAATAAGAACCTGCAGGGCACAGAGACAAAAACTAGAGAAAAATTAAAAAACTTAATGCTAGGCGAATCTAAAAAACTTGCTAGTGAATTATCTGGAGGAAGGTTTGCTTCAAATAATAACCCAATAACAAAAATGGCAAATGCAGGAAGTGTCGGTTCCGCTGCAGGAGCTGTTTTTGAAACAGCTTTATCTTCTATTGGAAAAAATAAATTATTTTCTCAAAACAATGCTACTTTCGACATATCAGGCTTTCCAGATAAAGCTCTCCAAAGTTTATTTGGTTACTACACTCCTTTTGCTGATGCAAAAATAGGGATAAGTCAAGGAACAAAAGGAGATTTTGTTCAAAAAGTTTTAAAACTTCCAGATGTAAGACAAAAGATATCGGAAACAGATAAACAGAAACAACAAGAAGTATCCAGAAAAACAAGAAAAGAGTTTGGCCCTTCAAGGAAAAAATTGCCAAATATGTCAAAAGGGTTTGTGCCTAATTTTATGGTTAAACGACCAGGATTTGGTAGGAGTAGCAATGTTTATGACATGAACAGAGGTAAAGAGCGTGTTTTAAATGTGCGTCACATCAGAGCTAATGAGGGTGAGTTTGGTTCAAGTATATATAAAAAATTAATAAAAGAAATTGAATCTGCAGCTAAATCTGGGAGACCTTATACTAAAATAGATGCTGGTTCTGTAATTGGACCCAGAATCCCAAGAGCTTTATTGTCCGCAAAAAAAATATTAGACAGGAAAAGGCTTTCAAAAAATATTCCAAAAATGCAAATGGAAGGAGTTTTTAACCCCGTTCAATTAAGAAAGAGGGTAGAAGGATTTAGGCAAGAAAATTATTATCGTGAGTCTGGAAAGTTTAAAACAAGGGATCGGGCAGAATATTTACCTGGAGAAGAAAGAAAATTGATTAAATCCCTGAGGCAGTTTGGTTTAGGGCGAAATGCTCATAAACAAGATAAATTAGTAAGACTTGAGAATCTTTGGATTGGCAAAAATTTCTCTAAAGGATTTATTCCAAATTATGCGATGAGAGGTGGGATAAAACGAGTTACATCAATTAGGAACATAAAAGGAATAGAAGATCCTAAAGGCAATTTCTTATTTAAAGGGAAAAAATTTAAGGAAGCTAAGTTTAATACCCCTGACTGGGAAAGCTCAAAAACTGAATGGATAAGCCCTAAATATCAGAGAGTACAAGGAGATTTAAAAGAAGTAGAATCTTTTTCTAAATATTTATCAACTAGGTCTGACATTCCTCCGTATGTATCCAAAAACTTTAATAAAGCTTTACAAAAAGAGAAACAAGATTTAGAGGCTCAGAAAAAGAGAGATTACGAGCTTGGTAAAAAAATAAAATTAGGAAATGCAGGTTTTTATGAAAGAAAAAATTATTACAATAATCCACTTCCTCAAGACCGACCTTTTAAGGTTGAACTTAAATATTTAAAAAAAGAAAAAATAGATGACATAATTCAAGGGTTTAAGCAAAATTTTTCTGAAGGATTTATCCCAAATTTTGAATCTAACCATTTAACCCCTAAATATTCGACTAATGTAATAAATCATTTATCTGAAGGTTATATACCTAATTTCGCTAAAGAAATAGGTTTTGGGTTAGAAGATCATACTAGACAAGCTTTATCGAAAAATATAGGGGGAGTATCAACTAATATGAATATTAGTGTCAATAAAGAAGGTGGAATATTAAAAGATGGAAAGCCAATAAATTTTAATAATAAAGCTGTAATTAATCAAATAGTAAGCAATAAAAAAGTTTTAGATTTTGTAACAAAAAAAGTAAATAAACAATTGCTTGATGCTCAAAGATATGGAACAGGTAAAAGTTTTCTATCAAGGCTTGGATTTAAACCTACTATAGATATAGAAAAACAACAATTAGGTCAAAATCTAAGATCTGTAGCAAAAAATATAAAATTAGGAACTAATAAGCAAACGGGATCAGTTCAGTCACTAGACCCTTCCTTTACGATAGGTAAAGCTTTAAGTAATGGAGAGCACACTCTACAACTTAAACCTCAAGGAGTTAAAAATGTGCTTACGAAATTTGGAGGCAAGGGATTCAGGGGTGTTGCTGATGCCTCTTTGTCTAATTTAATGTCAACAATAGCAATAACCAAAAAAGGTAGGGAAGGATCTTCTGGGGGGATATCACTCAAAAGATTATCCCAAAACACAGCTATGCTGGGGAAAATGCAAGCGGCAAAAAAAATAGACATTAAAGGATCTATAATAGAGCAAAAAGATAAAATTAAAAATATATATCAAGACATAGGTAGCTCTGTAAATCAAATGACTACAAGAAGAAAGGATCAGTTAGCTAATTTGATACAAAAATTTAATGGACAATCAATATCTAGGAAGTTTGAGTCTTTAATGTCAAAGAGGGATGAAATAACCAGCTCAATAAAAACAAAAGCAGAAGCTATTAAAAATATGCCAGCTAATCAAGCTAGTAAAATTAAAAAAGAAATTTTATCGCTAAGAAAAAAACAAAAAAATATTAAAGAACAAGTTTCGAGAATAGTAAATGAAAAAACAGGAAAAATTAAAAATGCACCTCAATCCATAAGTGATAGTTGGAAAAATTTTTCAGAAAGACTTCAGGTTAGACAGCGAGCTGAAAATACATTTAATAAAGTTTCAAATCTTGGTAAAAAAATATTTTCACCAACAAAAAGTTCGACAGAAAATCCTTATTTATCTGCAATAGAAAGACAAAAAAGATATATTAAAAATCCATTACAAACTGAAAGATCTTCAAAAATTTCAAATAAGGCGCAGTTCGCTTTCAATAAATGGGTTAATGAAAGTTCTATAGTTAAAGCTGGAAAATCTCTAATTAAAGAACCTAGAAAGACTTTATCAAAAACCTTCTCTTTCGATAAAGGTATGAAAAATCCATATGCTGATGTTGATTACGGAATTTCAGGGGAAAAAAGAAAAATAGATTTTTCTGAGCACTTTAGAAAAGCTGCAGCTTTTTCTAGTAGAATAACTGGTTTAAATAAAATACAGAAATCTGTAAAAGAAACTTTTAGAGGGGTTCAGGTTGATACTGGTAAAAATTATATGTATTTACCAAAGAAAGATGCTGAAGTTTATAGTTTTAAAAATCAAGAAATAAAGAGAAGCTTTGCATCAAACCAGCAATCGATAATGGATATATTATCAGGCAGGAGTTCTGATCCATCTTTAGAACAGCTTAAAAGGCTAGAAAGAAATGCTGAAGAAATAAAAATACAGAAAAAAGCTTTAGATAGTTATTATCGTAAGTATGCAAAACCTCAACATTGGGCTGGTAATAAAAAAGTAATACCTAAAGAAACGGGTTATGTAATGAGAGGAAAAAGAATAGTGCCTAAAAAATCTTTTGCTTCTGGGTTTACACCTAGTTTCTCTAGAGTTATGAGAAGTTTTTCAGATAAGCAGTCTAGTTTAAGTAATTTAATTTTAAAAAATAATCAACAAAAAAAAGCTAGGCAAGGTTTGACTGGACAAGAATTTTCAAAATTAAGTACTAGAATTGCAGATTTTAATAAAAAGGTGCAAGCTTCTAAGGATGGTCGTTATATGCAAAGTAGACCGCTTGTTTCAACAGATAGAAAGCAAGTGTTTAAAATCAGCAGAAGACATCGTTTAGAAGATTTGGATAATATTAAAAGATTTTTAAATTCTAAACAATTCAGGGTATTACCCGAAGAGACAAAAAATAAATTAACGTATTACTATAATAAACAAAAGGCGAAAAATTCCTCAATTAAAGATTTAGATAATGAATACTTGCGGCATTCAGCAAGCCCAAATTATAGAGGGAAAATTAGAAATTTCGGAAACGGATTTATGCCTAATTTTGCATTAGATGAAGCTATAGAAAGAGAGACAAAAGCTTTAAAACAAAGAGGTATATCCTCTAATAAAATAAAAGTATCAAAACATTCTAAATTAAAGAACTCAATGAACCCAATGGGGTTAGCGGTTATTAATACCGTAGATGAACCTATGGGTGTGCAGCAAGGAATTAATAGGTCTGAAGCAAAAGGTATTGATCCTAAAACTCACGGAGTACCTTCTTTTGCAATGACTATAGAAGAAATAAGAGAGAGAAAAAGACAAGAAAAATTCCACTTAGAGCTAGATAGAAGAAATGGTAGATTTCTAAGCGGATCAGGTTTGATAAACCCTTACGCAGATCTTGATAAAAATGAAGCTTACGAACTAAACAAAAAGCAAAAAGAATTCAAAAAAAGAAACGCTGGAAAAAAAGGCTTTTCAAAATTTGTAAGTAATATTAGAAGCCCTGAAAATTCACAAAGATATAAAAACCTGAAGGGGAAGTCGGGCGGGCTTGCTATGGGAGCTATGTTCATGGGACCGATGGCGGCTCAAATGATTACTGACGGGAGGCAGGGACCAGAACTTGGAGGCGGAGCTAGCCTTGCCACAAATGCCTTAACTGGATTGTCATACGGTGCAGCTTTTGGGGCTCCAGGAATGATTGTGGGAGGAGCAGGCGGAGCTATAAAAGGAATGGCTGAGTATGGAGTAAAAGAGGATCAATCAAAGACTTTTAAGGCTTTAGCTGCTGCAAAAAAGAAGCTTGACGAAGAGTTTAAAGATGTCAGTAAGCTAGAAAGTTTTGGACAATCACTAGTTGATTTAAAAAACTCCACTGAAATGGGAGATGTTTCGGGAATAGTGAGCGCTAATCAACAAATTAGAGATTCTATTAACTCCTTATCTGATCCTAAACAAGCTCAAAGAATGAGAGAGTTAGCGAATTCAAGTTTAAGCACTTCAGAGAAATTAGGAATACTTAATCGTACTATGCAAGAAGCTCAGAAGAATTTAACTGTTCAAGATCAATTAATTAAAATGGGCCAGGATCTTAATTCGGATGAATACTCTAAACCTAATGGCCTTGTTACGAGTTCATTTGGGAGTGCAGTTCAAGCAACTACAGCCGCAACAATGAGTGTTTTTGGTAATGGCACATATGATTTCAATAAAAGAATGCTTAAGGGCGCTGATCCTATGTTTGGCGAATTTGCAAAAGCTAAGGATAAAGGGGCTGAGCTTAATAAAATTATTGATAAAGAGATTGAAGTAATAGCAAGTGATAAAGTGGTACAACAATTATCTGATGGTTCAGCAGGTTTAGGAGGCTTTGATTTGAAGGGGTTAACTCCTGAAGCTATTAAAGCTAAAAGGCAGGAAGATTTAGAGCTTGATGCACAAATTGCCAAGATGGAAAATGAAGTCGCTAATGATTTAAGAGATAAAACTATTAAAACTTTAGTTGAATTAGGATCTAATATTGGAGACACAGAAGTGGGGCAGTCGTTAAAAAAATATAAAGGAGGCAATGAAACTGTAGATAATATGAATAGATTTATAAAAGGTGAAGATGGTGAATTTAATTTGGCAGGATCAGCATTGCTTTCTGAGTTGATAGAATCCCAGCGAAAGGCTGCCCAAAGTGTTGATGCATATTCTGATGCTGTAGAAAAAGCTCAGGATACAGAAATGAGGTTAAAAAACCAAAAAGAGGTTTTAATTTCAGAATACCAAAAATTCATAAGAGAACAAGAGTTAATAAATAACATTTTAACTAAATTTGAGAACAATTTAGAATTAGCTTCAGCCAGACTGGAAGCTTCTTTTCAGATTAGGAATGCTGTTAATGATTTTAAAGTAAATGGTGGATCGAGATCTCCTGACGAAGGAATTGATCGAAGAGCTGAAAATGAAGTTTCAAAGATTAAAGCGGATAGCAATTTACAGTTAAAAAGTGAATTAATAAATCTTGTAAGCAGTTCAATACCTAAAGCTGAATTCGAGCCCTCTGACGAATCAAGATCATTCTTGCAAGGGGAGGGGGTTAAATCGAAGGAAAAAGTATTGACTGGGCAAGCTGGTTTCGCTCAATTTTTTGAGAAATCTACAAAAGAAAGTACTCAAGCTATGCAGGATGCTTATGCAGCGTTTTTAAAAAGTAATGAAGATGGAAACATATCTCTTAAAGAAATAAAACAATTTATAGGTAAGTTGCAGGTTATTGGAGGACAGGGTAATGCTATCGCAGAAAAAGCAGCAATGATGAGCAATTTAAGTATGCAAAAATTAGCTATTGAGATACAAAAAGCAGCTATAAATAGAAAACTTGAAAGAGCTGAACTTGGTAGGGGTAGGTTGGAGGGAATAGGTGGTAGATTTTTATCCAAGGAAGATTTGAAAAATGTCGCAGATCTTGGAGACGGTATAGATGTATACAGAAATGAAAGAACTGGTGAGTTACTAAATAGGGAATTTGGGCCAAGAGATTACGTTGCCGATAATACTGTAGATACAATGGATGAGAAAGCTCTAAGTGTTGAAAATGCGAGACGTTTGGCTGAAATATTAGGAGTGCAACAACAAATACTTACTGGAATGAGTAATGATGAAGCTAATTTTGTGGTAGGTATTAGAAATTTAGAAAAGGTTATTGAGACATTTAGAGCTAATAATGTAAGTCCAGATCTTATAAAAAAAATGGAAGAATTGAAACATACAGCTGTGGAAGACTTGAAGGCTGTGCAAGCAATTGATGAATCAATAGTAGAACAGACTAAAATCCTTGGAGAAGCTGATTATACTAGGTTAGAGGATCCAATGAAAGCTGTTCAAAATGAATTATTGAAGCAGAGGTCAGAGGGTATAAAATTAAATAATTACGGAGAGATAGCTGAAGCAGTTGGTCAGGCTGTAGCACAATCTTTAAATAATACACCTAAAGGTGATCAACCAGTTCCAGGTGGCAACGGTGACGGCGGAGGAGGAAACCAGCCTTTAGTTGAAAGTAATAAATTATTAATTGAGACCAGCAACAGACTTAATGAAACAAATATGCTTTTATTAGAGAATCAATCCATCCTGAATGAACAAATGGCCCTTTTTAACGAATCTGTAATGCTAAATACTGAGGGGCTGGACACTTCTAGAACTTTATTTGAAGCAGTGAATGAAACAATACTATCTTTCCCACAACAGTTAACGGAGCAATTAAATGAAGTGGTTATGAAACACACTGTAACAGGGGATGTTAGATTCGAGTTTAATAATGAAGCTATAAATAGAAATCTAAAACCAGCTGTTAAGCAATCGGTAGTGCAAGCATTGCAAGATCCTATGATTATTGGATATTTAGAATCTGTTCTTGCGCAAAGAATAGATAAAAATAATATATTAGGAGGCCAATAATATATTATGTCAATACAATTTGAAAATGTAAACTTATTAAGTTTAACATCTTCTCTAGAAAAAATCGGGAACGAAAATGTTAAAAGTAACAAAAAAGAAATACTAATATCTGGATTATTATTAGATTTACAAAACTCTTCTGGAGTTGAAAGTATTTTTGAGGAATATAAAAGGTTAAATTCTGAAGAGTTATCATCATCTTCTTCTGATTATTCAATAATTAATGATAATCAAGAAATATTTATAAATGGAGTAAGTCATGGAGAAGGCTCTGTTATTAGTTTTGCTGTATCTGGAGAATTTATTAGAGATGCTAACTTTACAGCATCAATAGAAATTATAGAAGTTGGAAGTGTTGATGAAATTTATTTTACAAGTAACGATAAAAATAATATAAAAACAGCCCAGCAATTAGGTCTTCAAAATGAAGATTTAAAATATTTAAAAGATTTTTCAGAAAATTTTAGCTTTTCCGAATCAGCTAATTCTCTTGATATTCAGCATTCAGTGTCCTGTAGTTTTAAAAAAAGAGAATCTTTACTGGAAAATAGAAAAAATATATGGTCAAACTCTTCAGTGCAAGATGGAGCACTAGAAAACCTAAATGGAAAAGGAAATGGTTCTATTAAAGTTTCTGCAAATCAAAAATCAAGTTTTAATATAAATTTAACAACAGGAAGATACTCTTTATATTTTGATTATTTAGGGCAAGATTCTCAGACTTATAACGATTGTCAGGTTAAATTTCAACAAGAAACTTTAGATTTAAAAGAGTTTACTGGACAACACTATATTGAAATAAATAATGTGGCTAATCAGGATGTAAAAATTGAACTAATTGCATCAACAGATAATAATACTTTTTTTGATAATATATATTTATATAAAACAAATGAATTACCTATAAATAAATCTAGAGAATTTGCTAGTAATATATTTTCATCTAGTATAAATTACCCTATACTCTCAAACACATATCAAGGAGAATATAAAAATGTTATTAATTTTAATGATTTTGGAAAAAGTGAATCATTCGATCATATAAGTAATAAATATAGCTCTAGTAGAAATTTAAGAATTGATAAGCTGGATAGTAATAAAGAGTACTCTACTCGTAGCGATGTATCTATTAATGTAACAGAAGAAGGGTTTATAGAAATTACAGAAGATACTTTATTAGTAAACTTAAAAGATGAAAGCGATAATTCACTTAAGAGTTTTACGCAATCTTTTTTAAACTCTTCTAATTCAAGAATATCTTCTAAATTAAATAGTTATTCAAAACAATTTTTTTATCAGTGCCCTAGCGCAACTCCTGGAGTTGAAAATCAAATTTTTGAGGAGCCTTTGTATTCCTCTGTGAATTATCAATACGGAACAAATTCTGCAAATATATCATTAAAATATACAAATTCCCCGAAATTTCAAAAATCTGGATCGTTTAAATATATTCTAGATAGTAATGTATCAATAGAAGAACAAGATGGGTTTGAATTAATAACTATTAACGGTGAATCTATTGGGTATGGTTCAACGACGACAGAAAGAATTAATAATTCAAAAAAAGCTATAGAGAATATAGTGAATCAATCTGCAAGTCAAGTATCTGAAATAGCCACAAGAAGGTCTTATAGTAATACTTTCAAGGAGGTGGAGAAACAAGTATCAATAGATAACCTGACTGGAAGTTTTGAATTTTCGCTGCAATTCTCAAATCAAGTTGGTTATACTATGCCAAACTCAGATATAGAAAATGTGGTTAAAAAGTTCGAGCTAACTATAACTGAAAATGAATCGACCCAACAAGGTGCAGCTTTTTTTGTAAACTGTTCAACTTTTTTACAAAGATTAGGAGCTCTACAGACAGCTAAAACAAGAACAATAAATATACAAGTTACTGGGAAAAAGGGTCAAGGTCTTAAAAATATTAAAAATGCAGCAGAAGCTATCCTTTTGAGTAAAAATTTACTAGAAGGCAATTCCCCTGAGTCTGAAAATATATTTCTTGCTGAAAAAATATATGAATTTGATTATCAGAACGATGTATTGAATTATACAAGAGAAATAGTTGACCTTTCCGAATGTATAGTGCCTACTGATACGGTAGATCCTGATTTTGGGTTTGATTTAAGTTTATCTTTACACGAAAGAACTCCAACATCTTCTTTTACAACACAATTATCAGAAGAAGGGGTGGCATTCACACCAATAACAGATGGGGGGTTTAAATGGAACTTTGACTTAGAGTTGGGAACTCCAAAACCAACACCAACTTTAACAATAACAGATACACCATCTTTAACTCAAACAAATACAGTAATATTAGAAACCCCAACTTACACCGCAACACAAGGAGGGACTCAACCAACTTTTACATATACTTATACAACATCAAGAGTTTTCCATGAAGTTTATATTCCTGAAAACTGGAATGATACTGCTGCAAAACTCTTCCCTGATGGCGATATATATGGAGGTAAAAAATGTTGGGATGACGGAGGCTCTGTCTTTTCTTCGGGTGATCCAACATTCCTTATAGATCCTAGTTGGGCTGAAAATAATGTAGTAAAAGATTGTGTTAAAGCTGGATCAGGTCAAGCTTTTAACTATTTAATTTTTGAATCAGATGCTGGTGTATCTCCTCCTAATCTTGGAGCTCAAAGATGCGATTTTCATACGATATATATTCCAAAGTTTTGGAATCTAACTGTTGCAGATTTGGTTCAAGAGACTATCAATAACTCTAATTTCATAGGAGGTTTTAGAAATTTAGGTCAATTTGAATACAATCATAAAGACTCTAATTATGATCATAATTCAAAAATTTCACAAAATTCTGAAAATAATTCTTTTCATCCTGATCTATCAAATACAGAGTTTTTTGCAGGTCCTATGATATTTGAAAGTTGTTCTAGTTTAAATGCGACTCAAAGTACTGTGCTTGAATTAGAAATACCAGCGGATGGTCAAAATTTAACTATAAACCAGAGGGCAGAAAATGAATTTGGAGATAGTAGCGGGCAGGGTTGTTATGATGTTATTGGGGTACAATCTTGCTTTTTGCGATCTGAATATAATGGCGGGCGATATCATTTTGATGATATAGTTAAAAACTGTATATACAGTCTATCAGAGCACGAGCAAATAAATTTCGCATATGTAGAATATTTACAGAGCTGCCCAACATCAACAGAAACCCAAACTACATAAAATGAGTGTTGAAATTTTATATAATAATAAGAACATATTTAATGATGAGTCCATAGCTACACCATCAGTTGAGTTTTCATCCGAAAACGTTGTTTTTGGAAAAAAAATTGGGATGAAAGAAATTGTTATTTTGCATGGTTTAATTAACTCAGACAGCTGTGATAAAATATCAACATTATCATCAAAGAGAGATAAAATTATTGATACTTTTTCTGAAAATTTTAAGAATTTAAAAATAATAGATGGTTCTAAAATAATATTCGAAAGAAAAATTGTTGAAATAGCTAAAATTGATTTTCCAGCAGCTAATTATGCTGGCGTATTGAATTATTCAATAGAAATTCATTCTTATGATGAACTAATGTATAAAGAGTTTTATGGTGTTACACAACCAATTAACTCTATAGAGATATCCAGAGACGAAAATGGAAATTATACTATTGATCAAACTATATCAGCTGATGGATTAAACACAAAAAACTATTCAGGAATAAATCAAAATAATGAATCCAGTACATCTAACGCTTTACAGAATGCTATAGATTTTGTTCAATCAATTGAGTCTCAAGATATAAATCTACCAGAAGAGTTTAATAGTTTAAATTTACATTCAATAAATAGGGTTGAATCCATCGATAGATTAAAAAACAACTTTAATGTTCAAAGAACTTTTTTAGCTAATAAAGAATCTAGTAATGATGATTTAGGAATTTTTAGTTTAATAATAGATGAAGCTAATTCATTTGGGGAAATTCAGACAGCAAATTTGTCAGGCAGTCTACAATTAGGAATGGAATTTAATTTTTCAGATGTTCAAGAAAAATTTAAAGAAATTGATTTTCATCAGAAGCTAATAGAAAAAACTGCAGATTTAAATTATTCAGACATCCCACAACAAATACAAATTTCAGAAGTTGAAGAAGTTAATTTAATAAAATTTAGAATGACTTTTGAAAAAAATTCATTTAGAAATTCATGCGGTATTGGCATTCAAAGCTCAGTGGATATATCAGAAAAGGAGGGAGGAGTATTTGAAGTCTCTGTAGATGGAGAGATTACAGCTAGTGGAAGAAATGAAAGTAGATGGGCGATGGTTAAAAATGAATTTGAAAATAAGCCATATGATTCAAGTTCTTATGGAAGCTGGATTCATCAAGAAGCTCAAGAGTCTTTAAATTTAATTTTTTCGGGGGTTACTTTAAATCAGGAACCAGAATCCAGACAAATAGATGAACAGGAGTCTAATGGGGTTATATCCTTCTCCTACTCTTTTACTAACAAAGAAAAAGTTCAAGATTTTAAAAATTTAAATTTAAGTTGTGAAATTAATGATGTTGTGGATAGATACTCTGTTGATATGAATTTTGGAGGTGGAATGGATAAATATATAGTTACAAAACATGGGATAACCGTAGGAACTGTTTCTGTAGAAGCTAGTGGAAATTATACAGATAAAAGTTTAACAAAAGAGCAGGCTATAAATAAATTAAAAGAAAAAACTGATGAAAAATTTTTATCTATTGAAAATGACTTGTTTAGCTCTTACTATAGTAATATAGAAACAGAGTCTAATTCTTTTAATGAAAATTCTCAGTATTGTAGTTTTAGTCAAAGTAGAACATATTACAAGGGGTATGTATAATGAGTAGCTGTGTAATTAAGAAAAGTGATGCTTTTTGTAGTAAATTTCAAGGTATAAATTTAACAATGTCTCCAAGTAATGGGCCTACTTTAGAAATTAGCCTAATTGGAGATCCTGAAACAGGAATTCAGCAACATAAAGAATTAGCTTCAACCGTACTAAAGGAAGTTGAAGAGTTTGGTCTTAATTTTGGGAACTCTGAAAGCTGGGAGTTAGTATCTATACAAACAGCAAAATCTTCATCTGGAGTAATTACAACATGCACTTTTATAGATTCTGTGTGGTTAAAGTTTAACTCATTTTTTGTAGCTCCTGGAGATAGTTACAATGGAGCGGAATCATTTGCTGATTTGTTATTAGGGAGAGAGTGGTTTAATGTTACGGGTACTACGAGTGGATATTTAGATGGAAGACAAAGGGATGTTCTTGTGGAGAGAAGTTTTTTATGGGGGGATAAAGGGAGTAGGTATCATAAAATAAATAACGGATATGGTTATGTTAGGGTTGATGGCTCAATTGTTACTAGAAACTGGAAATCAGTATCCTTTGATAACGTTTCTGGAATAAACGGTTATTCTAGGGATTCGTATAAGAAAAATCATACGCCAGGAATACCTCATCCTTATGTTGAGTATGGATCTTTTTATTATAGTTTTAATGCGGGAACCTCAATAGTAAAAGAAGGGGAAAGAGGTTTAAAAAGAGAAATAGAAGAGTTTTTGAAAAATAATGCAGGCTTGAGTATAGAAATAGAAAATGCAGAAGGGTTTACTGGTTTATTTAATGATGCTGGAACTTTTGCAGATGTTCTTAGTGGGATCGGTAATGCTTTTGGAAAAAGTTTTACTTCTAATTCTTTTTGGGGGGCAAAATATTTTGATTTTACGGAAATAAGTGGAAAAATAGAAGCTATGGAGGATGAAGGGATTACAGTTCCTGATAATGCGATTTCTTCGTCAATAGAAACAGATTATTCTTTAGCTGTGTCTCATTCATATCAAAAGTTGAGCAGAAGACCTGGGCGATATCCTAGAGAAACGGACTATGATATTGAAGACGAAAATCCAGCTTATAATGATGCAGGAAGTTTTAGAGCTGTACCTAAATTAAAGTTTATGAGCGATGATGTTAGTTTATCAAATTCTTTATCGGCTGGAAATGAGGCGGATGATAAAGAGCTAGCTTGGTATCTGATTGGAGATCATCCTGTTTTTCAAGAGCTTGGAGTTGCTGTGGTATGCTCAGAAGGTGAAGAGATAGATGGTGATTGGGCTAAGACAGTTTATGGAATGGATGGAACATATTATAAAAATGTAAATGACAACCTTAAAGGTGCAGATTTTTTAGCTAGAGCAAGACAGGAGCTGGGTGTTTCAGGTACAGCTGAAGATAGTCATGTATGCGCCTATCAGAATACTGATAGAATTTGGTATTCTTCTACAATTGATGGTAAAGATATAACAGCTCAAGGAGACACTGATGGAGAAAGTGCTATGTTTGGAAATCTGCAATCAGCTGGTTTTGAAAATTTTGGGACTGCCGATACCCCTTTAGGGTCAAGATCTTGGGTCACAACTAGTGGAGGTTCATTAATGTTTGTTCCTGGTACTGCGGATATAGAGTCATTGGGAGTAGCCTGTTCGGCTGATAAAGGTACTACAGTGGGTGATCAAATAGGTATAGGAGGAAATGATGATGAATATAATTACACTCAAGGTGTTGTTGCTATTGATTATGGGCCATTGCAGATGCCGACCATAGACGCAAGCGATGTGAATTATTTAGGGTTAGAAACGAAAATAGACACATCTCCTTCCGTAAGAGCTGAAGAAGGAGAACGATTCAATGGAGTTGCATGTGTAAATAAGGCAGACTTAAAACAAGTTGCTCAAGATTTTTTGAATAAAGCTGTAGAAGCGATACGGAGTCAAAAAGAAAGAAGAGCGTCGGGTGGAACAGCTCATTATTCTGGAACTAAACAAACTGGCGTTTATTATGAAAGAGCTAATGTAGGATCAGATGGAAGAAGACAGCCCTGGGATCAATCTGACCCAGAGATTCAGAGAAGTCGTATGGCGGCTCAACCTATAGTATATAGGAAGAGTTCATGGACAGGTTGTAAAACAAATTGGAAACAAGGGGAAGAGCCTCCTTCAGATGCTTGGCTTTTAAATCGAGGAACAAAACATACAAAAATTGATTACTCCTGGATGGAAGATCAAAACCAGAATTCTTTTATTAGAGTAAACCAAGATAGTGAATATTTAATTCAGCAATATAACTATGAATGTGGTGATACAGTGTATGGGGTTCCATATATGCAAAAAATGTCTTTTTCATTAGTAAATGAAATGTTAGAGATAAATCCAAATAATTTAAAATATGTTGATTCAATGTCCATAAATGTAGTGGATGGAAAATTAACAGCTTCGTATGTTTTTTCTGAAAAAGCTAAAATAAGAGACTACAGAAAATTTACAACATCAAGAATAAAAAACTTACTAAATAGATAATATGCAACCAATGAGTTCAAGCGCGGGTTACTATGTATCCATATCGGAAAAAGGTGGAACCGCTAATTACATACTTGGCCTGGAGTCTTCACATGAAGAATATATAAATTTTGATGCAAGATCTGATGAAATTGTAGATGTTGAATTTAAGCAATCTGATACAGAAGATAAAGATCTAACAATGAAATTTAGAAAAGTAAAATATTGTGATGATAGCGGAAATAAATACAATATAATTGTGCTTGCATCAGAAGCTGTCGCAGAACAAGAAAATAATGAGTAATGACTTTAGGATGTTGCTGTAGTAGTTTTTGTAAAAAACATGGGGTAACAGGTGGAGCTGTAAATTATTTAGGTAGCCCAGCTTCCTCAACACAACCTTATCTAAATTCACCAAGTTTTGCTAGTAGGGTGAATAACGATTTACAGTCTTCAGGCAGTTTAAATGCTAATTTTATTTACGACCTAAAATCGGACGGAAAACATTTAATAGCTTCATGCGGATCATCTGGAGGTTTTTTGTACAAAATAGAAGAAGGATCGATGAGTCATAAAGCAACCATTGGTGGAGGACATGGATCAGGTGAAGATCAGATTTTTGACGGAGCTTTAGAAAGTTTAGGGCAATTTTGGGGAGGGGACGAAAAAGGCATGAGGTATGGGTTTGATGATTTTAATGGAATTTATGGGGCAGAATTTTTTCATCAAGAAACTATTGTTTATGCTATGGGGGAAGCGGGAGTAGGGTTTTATGATATAATAACTGGAGATGATAGTACATTACTTCAAAATGTTGGAGCAATAGCTTACAGGGTTGGAGTAATTGGTCAATATATATTAGTTGGTACATGCGGATACACTCCGCCACCCGAACCAGCTAATGATTTTGAAAAAGAACTATATCAGCCTGAATTGGGAACAAATTTTCCTGGCTCAAAGACTGGAAAAGGAGTGTTAATTTATGATATGGTGAAAATAAGTCAAGGATCAGATTTAAATTCGAGCCTAGTAAAGACTATACCGTGCGGAAATGTTACAGATATGGCAAGTGATAGAGAAAATTATATTTGTTATGTAGCTACAGACTCAGGAGCATTCAAAATAGAAGTTCAGGAAAATTCATCAGGTCAAGTAAATTTTTCTAAAGAAGATTTTGGAGGTGGGGTCTGCACTGCAATAGATTTTTATAAAGATGATTGTTATTTTACTACTGCAACCAATGGGTATAGCGGATCGCTATTTAAAAATTCATCATCAATTAAAACATTCAACACTTCTCAAAATTTTTGCATAGATGATTCTGTTTCTTGTTTCGATTTCACTAATTTTACATTTTATAGCGGGGCATATGCTGCAAAGCAAGTTAATCTTGTGAATCCAGCTACTAGAGCTGTAGATCAAACTTGTTCAGTTAATAGAAGTTTTTCAACAGAAACTATAGGAGCTTTTCCTACTGGAGTTGGTGCTGGAGAAGGGGGGATAGTTGTTAGTTTATGGAATGCGGGGGTAGTAGGTTTGACTTTAAGCGGCGCAGATCAGTGGGAAATAACTAATATTTTTAATCAGGAATTAGATTGTGACTCTTGGAAGCCTAGAGTTGGTGGAAGTACAGATTTCGATATTAATCCAGAGTATACATTAGCTTGTGGTCCAGTAGCTGTTGGCTGTGGTCAAACATTCGTAGCAGACTCTGTTCAGTTTAATTTAGCAGGTAAGGGGCCTGGATATTATAATCCAATGTTATCAAAAACTCCAAACGCAATGACTAAAGGAGTTTTACATAAAGGTTACGGTATATTCTCTGGAATATTACACTGGAAATAAAAAAGAATACATTTATAATACATAATATTATTATGATTAATTTATTATTTATAGAAATATACATATTAGGTTTTATAGCAACCTTAAATTGGATTTTTACATGGCAAACAACGACATTGAAATGTAAATTTTTAAAGATTTGGCTATGCTTGAGAAGAAGAAAAGTAATGATATATACCCCGACAGATTTTGAGGAATATGTATATAAAAATTGGGGACTTTTAGGAGAGTTGCTAACTTGCCCTATTTGCTTTTGTCATTGGGTTGGAGCTATTTTTTCTGGAATTTTATGTTATTATTTAAACGGTCCAGTTTATTTACCAATAGTTTCTTTTTTTACATATCCTGTTTTAGTATATTTCTTAATCAAAAAATATATTTAATTACTTTTTAAAATTTTCAAAAGTATTCTAGCTTCTTTTGATGGTATATCTGTATAGCTTTTCCAATTTGGAGCATCGCTATTAATATATTCGTTAGAATTTTTAAGATCAACTAAAAATTCTTTAAAGCAATCAAAATCGTTACAGTTTAAAGAGGTTTTAGCTGCTTTTTCAAGAGTTGAATGTATGGAGAAAGAATTAAGTGAAGAGGGTTGGTCTGCTTTGTTTTGTTGGCTGGATTCAGATGTATCCATTTCATCTAAACCTACAATATGGACATTTAAAAAATTTCTAACAGCTCTAACAAAAGCTCTGTTACATGCAATAGTTTCTAAAAACTTTACAGCAAAACTACTACAGTTATTTATTGTTGCATTTGCCATGTCTTCGTATGTAACAATTTCTTTTGTCTCGTAGTTTTCAATAAATGATATCTTACATTTAACTGCTACATGGTCATGATTACACGCAACCGTTTCATAGGAAACAGAATTAAAACCTCTTAATCTAGCTAACTCTTTTATCCCAGAAAGTTTTATTAATAATTGATGATCTTTTAATCCATCAATAGATTTTGGCATTGGTTTATTAAATCTTTCAAACCAAGCTTTGTTTGGAAATAAATGCTCTTCTCTTACCATGGCTCTCCAGTCAATAGAGCCGTCTTCATTGAATGTATATTGAACATTTTTTAAAAGCCCATTTTCATCTCTTTCGAAGCTTTTAGGGCCAAAGGAGTTATCAGGCAGGGAAGCTTTTGATTTAGTCATGCAGTGATTATAGAAAAAAACCTAAAGAAAGTCAAGCTTTTTTTAAATTATCTATTTGAGATTTAATTCTGAAATTAATTATTTTATTTATAATAGACTCTATAAAACAGCGAATAACTTCAACTTCACCAGGTTCTATAGGAATTTTAAAAGTATCAGAGCCGTTACGGGTAATAGATATGCCAAAAGCAGGTAGTATTTGTTTTTTCTCTATGAACTTTTTAGTTTTTGAGTCTAAGGAGCTTACTTTTATTTCTTTATCCCATGGCGAAAATTTTATGGTGGTTTTGTTTTGTTCGTAGTTATGGAATGTGTTATACTCATAACGATTTACTAAAGCACTGATAATTGAACCACATTCAAATTCATTAAACTTTAAAGATAAATTTTTGGATGGGTCATTAGCATTCGATGAAAAGTTTCCAGTCTTTGATGAATCATCCCAGCTATACTGCTTTATAGAATTAACAAATAAACAAGGTTCGCCATTTTTTTGAATTCCATAACGAAAACTAAAAGCGCACCCTGTATTTTTTGAATTAGGTTTGTATATTGATATACTCATTAGTCATATGATATTTTAAAATTTTTATTTTCAAACTTTCTTTGCTTTAGTTCGTGGACATGTTTTGCTCCATTTCTTTTCGCGGAGTAATCTTTAAAATATTTTTGCTGAACAGGATCAATGCCTCCGTGTATAGATTTTCTTTTTTCAGAAAGCTCTTTAGAATAGTCCATCATGTCGCCATAGGACCCTTTCATTTTTCCAGTCTTTTCTATAAAACCTACATTACTAAAAGGATCTATATTTGATTCGGTGTTTAACTGAGGATTGGTCCAAACTCTTTGCCATTGCAAGCCAGATTCGTCAAAATATATATGCTCTTCGTTCATTGATTGAATTACTTCAACATATTTTTCTTCTTCAGGATGTTTATATATATAAGAAGGCATTAGAATTATAGTAACATATAAACATATAAAAATCAAGAAAAAGTGTAACAACAGAGTATGAAAATATTTTTTTTAACTATTCTATCTGCATTATCTATATCTATTATAGGTGGCTATTTTAGTATACTTGGTTTATCGACAATATTTCCAGGCTCTAAATATTCGGTAATTATAATGGGAGCAGCTCTTGAGGTTGGTAAGTTGGTGACCGTGTTATGGTTGCATAAGAATTGGGCAAAAACAAAATTTTTAATGAAATTGTATTTCAGTTTTGCTGTTTTTGTTTTAATGGGCATAACCAGCTTAGGCATATTTGGATTTTTAAGTAAATCGCATATAGAACACAAAAGTCAAGCTAATCAAGAATTATCATTAATTGATAACTTAAATGTTCAAATTGAATACGAGCAAAATTCAATAAATCAATATAAAAATCAAATAGAAAAATTAGAAAAAAAGGAAGTTGTGGGAATAGATATTCAGCAAAAAGAGATAGATAGGGAACAATCAAGAATAGATGCTCTTTCAAAAAAATTAAAAGATGATATTGAGGTAGAAATTGAAAGAATTAATAGACTAGAGAAATCTAAAGAAGTTTTAGATATTGAACTAAAAGAGTTGGAAAGTAAAAAGGTCGGATTATTTTCTAACAAAAAAAAGTTATTGGAGGAGTTAAGAGTAAAGCAAGAGGGACAGAGACAAGAAATTAAAAATAAAATAAATATTTATAATGAAAATATAAAAATCTATAGAGAAAATTATAACAAAGAGTATTCTAGGATAAATCAATTTATAGAAAATATCCGACTGAAGGACAATAATTTAGATATAAAACAAAAAGAAATAGAAGAATGCAATGAATATATAAGATCAAGCTTCGAAAGAATAGATTCACTTAAAAAAGAAAAAAACAATTTAGGGGAAACCATTAGGCGAATGGAAACCGAAATAGGGCCATTGAAATATTTTCTAGAAGCTTTAAATGATTCTGGATTTGTTTCTCTATCTCCCGATCAAGCTGTTCGTGTAATAATAATTATTATTATGTTAGTGTTTGATCCTTTGGCTATTTTATTAGTTTTAGCGGCTCAAATATCTTTTATTAATAGCAAGGAAAGAGTCAATAAAACATACAAAAAATTAAAGAATAAAATAAACGAAGAAACTGCTGGAACTACAGATATTAAAAACCCAGAGAATAAATTGGATGTTGTAAATCTTTCAAAAGAAAACAAAAAAGAGAAAAAAAAGAAAGTTTTTCCTCAAAGGATAGAAGAGATTATGGACTGGAGAAAAACCTCGAATAAAGATTAAAACTCAAATTCTTGCTCGAAATCGGAATAATCTTCTTCATCGCTTTCTTTTGTTTCTGCTGGGTTGTTAATTTTATTAGTTTTATTTTTTGATATTTTATTGGAGCTTGGGGTCTCAGTTTTTGGACCAAATTGAACCTTACCGCAATAACCGTCCACATTTACGGTGAATGTTGTGCAAGAGACTGGAGTTCCGTTACAGTCTTTTTGGTATTGCTTAGGTATAATTGAAGCATTAGATATAAAGACTTGAGCTCCTTTTTTGAGAAGCATACATTTTTCTCCCTCTTTACCCCAAACATCCACATAAAAAAATAGAGCAGTTTCATTATGAGGATTATTAACTGCAATTCTGAATTTACAGACTTTTGTAGATCCAGCATTTTTAATTTCAGGATCGGCAACTAAATTTCCTATGCAATGGAATTGATTTAAATAAAAAGCCATAATTAGTATTGTTTTGTTTTTTGTTTATTTTTTATTTTTTTTATAAATTTGTTATGTATATTTATACAACCCTGAATACTTAAGTTTAATTCACTTTTTTTACAGACCTCTTTCCATGGCATAACATTATTTTCTTTTCCTTGTAAGTATCTGTACTTAAAAATTTCATAAACTCTTCTATCTGGGTCATTTTTTAATACTTGTATTACATCAGTTATATCTTGGCTTGAAATATTTGAATTAGGTATTAAGCCTTCAGTTACGAAGTCAAGATCTTCTGGGCAGTCGCTGGACTCTGATGTAGACTTCTTTTTTATTGAGTTAACTATATTAAGACAAAGCCACTTTACTCTATTACCAACATATGTACTGAATTTAGTTCCCTTAGTCTGATCATAATCTAAAATAAATTTATAAAAGTAAAAATTTTTATCTTTATTAAAATCATAAATTACATTTTTCTTTTGAGAATTTAAGTAAAACCTACTTATCTTGAAAAATAATGGAGAATGTTTTTGAAGTAAAAAATTGAAATTTGAACTTGCATTAATTCCTTTTTTTATTTCATTAATTAATTTGTTATCTTCTTCGTTGTTATAATTTTGATTCATTTAGGAATTTATTAAAATATATATGTGGATCTTCGTTGTTAACAAATGTTTTCCAATTAAATACAAAATCAGAATTTTTTTCTAATATTGGAGAGTTTTTGGATTCTTCAATATTCATTGGAGGAAAGCCTTCTCGATTAATGTGTATCAGTAGTGAATTTTTAAAACTTCTAATATAATCTTGCTCATTTTTATATCTTACGTCAGTAATTATTGTTGTAATTCGCTTTGATTCATTTAATATAAGTTGATCTTTGATTTTATCAATCCAATGATTTTTATTCAATTTTCTAGCTACATCAGTGCCGTATGATACTAGTAGGGGTCTAATGATTTCCTTTTCTTCATCTGAGCAATTTAAAGGATTTATGTTAAAATTAGTAAGTAGAAGATTTTTTAACTCTTCCTTAATTGCATCCGCAAAAGCTACACGTTTAGTGTTCTTATCTTTATTTTCTTTATATAGATTGCAAAAAGTATCTTTTCCTGCCCTCGCATTACCTGAAACCCCAATAATCATTTTATAATTTTTTTAAATTTTTTTGCTAAATCGTGTCTACCTATATCGTGAAGTATTAATTCAGTAGAGTATACTTTAGTGTGATCTTCGGAAAAATTCAAGCAAAAATTAGTCATATCAACAACAATTATTGCTGGTGATAATAATAATCTATCTCCTTGCTGATCAAAAGCTATTTCAAGACTTCTGGATACAGCTTCCGAACTAGATGATGCTAGGATTGTATTTTCCCAGTTTGAAGATGTCACAAAATATTGATTTAAGTAATCTTCCTTAATTATTCTAAACATATTTTTCATTAAAGCCTAAAATAATATCATTATGTTGACGAAAAGTCAATCATATATTTTATATATCTTTTAATTTTTTCTATATTATCTATAGAAATATATATATCTTTTAATATTATATATATTATATATTATATATATTATATAGAAAAAAAATTGATTTCTCAAATGCTTGAATTATAATAATATTTATTATGATTAAAAATAAAAAATGTTTAGTCACTGGAGGGGCTGGTTTTATAGGCTCTCATGTTGTTGATCAACTACTATCTTTAGGAAATGAAGTCACTGTGGTCGATAATGAGTCTTCTGATGCCAATAGTGAATTCTTCTGGAATAAAGAAACAAAAAATTTTAAAGTTGATGTTTGCGACTTCGATCACTTTTCCCCATTATGTAAAGGTGTTGATGTTATTTTCCACCTTGCGGCGGAAGCTCGCATTCAGCCAACTTTAGAAAATCCAATATTAGCAGCTAAAACAAACGTTGTAGGAACCTGCTCTGTACTACAGGCTGCAAAAATAAATAATGTTAAAAGAGTCATTTACAGCTCTACATCAGCAGCTTATGGTTTAAAAAATACTCCTCCCCAAAGAGAAGATATGCCCAAGGATTGCTTGAATCCTTATTCTGTAACAAAAACCGCTGGAGAAGATCTGTGTTTTATGTATACAAATCTATTTAATATAGAAACAGTTTGCTTTAGATATTTCAATGTCTATGGCGAAAGACAGCCCCTGAAAGGTCAATATGCTCCCGTCATAGGAATTTTTCTTAGACAAAAATCAAACAAAGAACCAATGACAATTGTAGGAGATGGAACACAGAGAAGAGATTTCACCTATGTAAAAGATATTGCTAAAGCAAATATTTTAGCAGCTAATCTCGACAACAAAAAGCCTGTGGGTGAACTTATAAATCTTGGGACAGGTTTAAATCATTCCGTTAATGAAATTAAAGATTTAATAGGGGGTGAATTTACTCATATTCCAGCTAGACTTGGAGAAGCTAAAGAAACTCAAGCTAATAACAATAAAGCCAGAGAGCTATTGAACTGGATTCCCAAACAAAAACTGGAGGATTGGATTGAAAAAAATCAATCTCAGTAAATTAAACATTGGCGTAATCGGCAATGGTTTTGTTGGCTCCGCTATCGCTAATGGTTTCCAAAAATTTAATGTAAAAATTTTTGACAAAAATAAAAAATTATCAAAAAATTCACTTGAAGAAGTTGTTTCGCAAGATTTTGTTTTTATTTGCGTTCCAACCCCAATGAGATCCCTAAGAGGTGGCGAATGTAATTTATCAATTATAAATGCCTGCCTTAAAGAGGTTTCAGAAAAGGTGAAGTCTAATCCTATTTTAATTATAAAATCTACGGTTCCAATCGGCACAACAAAAGACCTGCAAGACAAATATCCAAATCTAAATATTGTTCATAGTCCAGAATTCTTAACTGCTAAATTTGCTAAAGAAGATTTCCTTAATGCTGACAGACATATCGTCGGATTTACTAATAATAAAAGAACAGGACATCTTGTTGAAAAATTATTACAATCAGCTTTTCCTAACATTAAAACAATGTTAATGAAGAGCGACGAATCTGAGTCGGTCAAATATATAGCTAATTGTTTTTTTGCTTGTAAAGTTAGTTTCTTTAATGAAATTTACACCTTGATTGAAAAACTTGGGCTAGACTGGAACCCTATTATAAACGGCGTTTTATCAGATAAAAGAATAGGGCAATCTCATTATCAAGTCCCAGGGCATGATGGACAAAAAGGTTTTGGGGGTACATGCTTCCCAAAAGATATTAATTCATTGATAGATACTTTTGAAAAAAATGATCTACAACCAACAGTTCTTAAAGCTGCATGGGAGGTAAATCTTAATGTCAGAGATAAGTTAGACTGGGGAGAATTTAAGTCCGCAGTATTTGATAATTAATTTTTTGTTAATATCTTTTTTTCTGTTTCGTCTTGATTATATTAGTGTAATGTGTTATCATTGCGAAATATCTTAAATTATATGAATATAAAAGTAAAGAAAAGAAACGGAAGGCTTGAAAAATTTCATGTAGATAAAATTAATGCAAGCTCGCAAAGAGCTTGTGAAGGAATTACCGATGTATCCGCCAGCGAAATAGTTCTAGATGCACAATTACAGCTTTTTGACAAAATAACAACAAAAGAGATTGATCAAGCTTTGATTTTATCAGCTAGAGAAAAAATAGAAAAAGAGCCTAATTACTCTTTTGCTGCGGCTAGATTATTATTAAATAATCTATATAAAGAAGTTTTTAAAGAAGGTGTGGATTCAGACACTTTTAAATTACAATATAGAAAAAGTTTCATTCAAAATACAAAAAAGCTAGTAAAAGAAAACAGGCTTGATGAAAAATTACTAAACTTCGACTTACAAAAGCTTGCTGAATCCATTAAAATTAGAAGAGATTTAGATTTTAAATATTTAGGTATACAGATTTTAACAGACAGATATTTCATTAGGGTGGATGAAAAATGCATGGAGGCTCCCCAAAGTTTTTGGATGCGAGTCGCAATGGGACTAGCAATCAACGAAAAAAATAAAAACGAAAAAGCTATAGAATTTTACAATTTGTTTAGTCAATTCTTATACACTCCCTCAACCCCAACTCTTTTTAATAGCGGAACCACTCACTCTCAACTTAGTTCCTGCTACTTAAATACTTTTGATGATAGCATTGA